>ULZF01017910.1_pt1 | contig 24689 bp, 19 predicted proteins | sample 1962961 | NCBI WGS metagenome assembly ULZF01 (sample SAMEA4835885, study PRJEB28245) | human gut metagenome | biome: gut microbiome; material: fecal sample | place: Denmark | collected 2008
AAGAGAGCCCTCGCATGGTGCTGCTGATAATCGGCAACGCCCTGTTTTCCGTGTGCGGAGTTATGACGGCACTGTATGCGAAGTATATAATAGACGCGGCGCAAAATGCCGATAAAAACGCTCTGATTAAAAACGGCGTCGCTTTGGGCGCACTCATACTTTTACAGACATTTCTCAAGGTTGTTTGCAAAGCACTTGAGGCGAGAGTACAGGGCAAAATCGAGATAAGCATTAAAACAGAGCTGTTTTCATCAATACTCAAAAAGGACTACGAAAAAATCACCTCGATTCACACGGGCGAGCTTATGACAAGGCTCACAAGCGACGTCTCGGTGGTTTCCGACGGCGTTGTAACGATATTGCCGTCCGCCGTTGCTATGGTGACGAGGCTCGTTTGCGCCTTTGCGGCTCTTTTTTCGCTTGACAGGATGTTTTCACTCATATTGCTGTCAGGCGGAGCTTTGCTGTTTGTATTTACCCGATTCTTTCGCGGCAAAATGAAGTCTCTTCACAAGGCGGTGCAAAAAACCGACGGCGGAGTCCGCTCCTTTATGCAGGAGGTAATAGAAAATCTGCTCGTCGTTAAGATATTTGACGTTGCCGACATGATGAAAGACCGCTCGAAGGTGTATCAGGACGAAAATTACTATGCTAAAATAAAACGCAACAGGTGGTCGATTTTCGCAAATATAGGCTTTTCGGCGGCATTTTCGGTGGGCTGGCTTTTCGCAATGCTTTGGAGTGCCGCAAGGCTGAGCCGCGGAGCGATAACCTTCGGAACTCTCACGGCGATAGTTCAGCTTGTGAGTCAGGTGCAAACGCCCGTTACGAGTCTGTCGGGTTACCTGCCGAAATACTATACCATGCTCGCCTCCGCCGACAGGATACTTGAAACCGAGTCGCTCCCCGAGAGCGTCGCATATAATTTGCCGGGGCTTGACGTCGGCAAAATATATGATGAGATGTCATATATGGAAATGGAGAGCGTGACCTTCGGCTACGGCAGAGAAAATGTAATAGAGGACGGCTCTGTGCGGATAAACAAGGGCGATTTCACAGTGATTTCGGGAATATCGGGCATCGGGAAAAGCACATTCTTCAAGCTGCTTACAGGGGTGCTTACACCGCAAAAGGGAAGCATAAGTGTTGTGTCCGGCGGCAAAAAATATCATATTGACAAATATATGCGTCCGCTGTTTGCATATGTTCCGCAGGGGAATATGCTGATGAGCGGCACTATACGCGATAACATAAAGCTCACAAACAGCACCGCGACGGACGAGGAGGTGCTCGAGGCGGCAAAAATAAGCTGCGCCTATGATTTTATAAACGAGCTGCCGAGCGGCCTTGATACCGTCCTTATGGAAAACGGCAGAGGACTGTCGGAGGGGCAGATTCAGCGCCTCGCAGTTGCAAGGGCTGTGCTGTCGGGCTCGCCTGTTATGCTGCTTGACGAAGCGACGTCCGCGCTTGACGCCGAAACGGAGAAGAAGCTCCTTTCGGGCTTGAGGTCGTTAAAAGACAGAACGTGCGTTATTATCTCTCACAAAACCGCGGCTTTTGAAGTTGCCGACAGCGTTATAGAAATAAAAGACGGACATTTGCATTCAAAAAAAATATAAATTTATTTTTTCTATTGTAGTATCGGGACGAATTTGGTATAATACAAATAATTGTTTTGCGTTAATTAAGTTTAAAAGGAGTTAAAAAGATGGCATATTCATCTTCGGGGAAAACTCATGTTGAGGAGAGCGACAATCTCGACAGCGTCGTTATATACCTCAAAAAAATATTGCAGCATTGGAAAATAGTTGTTATCTCGGCAGTGGTGCTGGCTGTACTCGGCTTTGCCGTTGCAAAGCTCACCTACACGCCGTCGTATTCGTCTAAGATAACGTTTATAGCAAACAATAAATCCTCGGCACTCGCCGTTTCGGGTCAGACTCAGTCGGACCTTAACGCGTCCGCAACGCTTGCCGAGAGCTTCAAATATGTTTTTACAACGACAGAGCTTTCAAAGAGAGTTGCCGACAACAGCGGGTTTAAAGATATTTCCGTTTTAGACATAAAGAACTGGGTTTCGGTTGAGGCCGTTGAAGACACGGCTATAATAAATCTTACCGTGACTACGCCGAATGCCGACGTTTCATACGGAATAGCGAATGCCTATGTAAATAACTATGAGAGCGCCATAAACGCGGCTTTCCCGAGCACCACCTTGACGGTTATCGACCCGCCGCTTCTTGCGAGTGCTCCGAACCGCGATGCGAGCGCAAGAAACTATACCATAGTAGGCTTTGCCGCAGGTCTTGTCATATCGATATTTGCAATTGTTCTCGCGGTAATTGCCAAGGATACGGTTAAAACCGCAGATGATGTTAAGGACAAGCTCGGCGTTGACGTTATCGGTATGGTCGCTCACGTTAACCGTAAAAAGAAGAAAAAGGGTGAGGATTATAAGCCCCTGCTTATTTCCGACAGCCGCAGCGGCTTCCCGTTCATCGAAACCTTTAAGATTATAAGAACAAAGATAGAGCACACCGCTCAGCGTGAGAAGTACAAAACTTTTGTGGTAACGAGTACAGCCGAAAACGAGGGCAAGACGACAAGCGCGGTAAACATCGCACTTGCACTCGCACAAAACGGCAAGTCGGTGCTTTTGGTGGACGGCGACTTGCGTAAGCCCGCAGTTGCAAAGCTTCTCGGAATCAATGCCTCCGAGGACGGCGGCGTATACGGTGTCATAAACGGCGAAAAGACTCTCGCCGAGGCGATAAAGTATTCGGAAAAATACAATCTCTTCCTGCTTGTCAGCGGAAAGCCCGTATTTGACCCGTCGGAGCTTCTCTCTACGGACGCTATGTCCGATATAATCAAATCCGCGGAAAAGGAGTTTGATTATATTATAATTGATACGGCTCCCTGCGGAGTTGTGGCGGATGCGTCGATACTTTCAAGCTATGCCGACGGAATACTTCTTGTTGTCAGAAACGATATGGTTGCTTCAAGACGTATTAAGCGCGCCGTTGAAAACCTCGAAAATTCCGGCACCAAGCTCGTCGGATGTATCTACAATGATACGGAGAGCGGTATGCCGAACCGCTTTATGTCGTCTTACAACAAAAAGTACGGCTACGGTTACGGATATGGTTACGGCTACGGCAGCAATCAAAAATAAATAAACTCGTTTTACGGAGGTTCGCTGCGGCGAATCTCCGCTTTTTTTAGTTTTGCCGAAAGCTCGGCTAAGACTCACCGTTAGTCTTTTTCGGCATAAAGCGATGCAGAACTGCGTATATGCTCAAAAAAACGCTGCTTTAGCAATGTTTTTACTAAAAAAGCTATTGCCCATTAAGATTTTCTATGTTAAAATTATATAATAATTATGCGGTTACAGCTTGTAACGGCTTTTCGGAGGTGAGAAAATGCTTTATCACAACGTAATGTGGAAATTCTGTGATGCAGAGGGCAAAACGCTTGATGAAAACATCGAAATCGTGAGAGCCGGTCTTACTGCGTTACCGGAAAAAATTTCCCAAATCAAAAGTCTCACCTTCATTAAAAACGAAGTGGTGTGCGACCGTAATTTTGACGCAATGCTTACAGTTGTCACCGAAAACGAGGACGACCTCAACGCCTATAAAGTTCATCCGGAGCATCAAAAGGTGGCTTCGTATGTTAAAAAAGTCACTTCGGGCAGAGCGGCTGTCGATTATTATAAATAATCCGTAAATTATTATAAAAACAACGGAATATTTATATTATTATACCCCTTGCGGGTGTAAAATGATTTTGGTTTCAAAAATGCAAGTGCCGCGGATTTTCAAGCGCAGTGCTGTATAAAAACGGAGGAAAAATATGAAGCATAAGGAAATTGTGGAAAAAATGAGCCTCGAGCAAAAGGCAGCTTTTGTTTCGGGCTATGACTATTGGCATCTTGAGGAAGCTCCGGAGCTCGGTCTTCCGAAGATAATGATCACCGACGGCCCTCACGGCCTTCGTAAGGCTAATCCGGACAAAAAGAGCTCAACGGGCGGCATAGGCCTCGGAAACTCTGTTCCGGCAACCTGCTTCCCCCCTGCGGCTACGTCGTCCTGCTCTTGGGACCCGGAGCTTTTGGAGAAAGAGGGCGAGGCAATGGGCGAAGAGTGCCTTAAGGAAAAGGTATCTACCATTTTAGGCCCCGGCACAAACATCAAGCGCGCTCCCGTAGGCGGCAGAAACTTTGAGTATTTTTCGGAGGATCCGCTTCTTGCCGGCGAATGTGCGGCAGCCGTTATAAACGGTGTTCAGTCAAAGGGCGTAGGTACTTCTCTCAAGCACTTCGCGGCTAACTCTCAGGAGGCTTTCCGTATGGTAGTCAACGAGGTAGTTGATGAGAGAACTCTTCGCGAGACTTATCTCACCGCATTTGAAATAGCCGTTAAAAAGGCTCAGCCCTGGACGGTTATGAATTCTTATAACAGAATCAACGGCGTTTATGCTTCGGAAAATGAATGGCTTCAGCAAAAGGTGCTCAGAAAAGAGTGGGGCTTTGAGGGCCTTATCGTAACCGACTGGGGTGCTTCCGTTGACAGAATCCCCGGACTTAAGGCAGGCACCGACCTTGAAATGCCTTGCTCGGGCGACCTTAACACAAACAGAATCATCGCTGCCGTAAAAGACGGTACGCTTGATGAAAAAATACTCGATGAGAGAGTTGATACGGTAGTTGACCTTATAGTCAAATCAAAGCCGGCTCTTGAAAAGACACATACATATGATGTTGACGCTCATCACGCAATAGCTCAGAAGATAGCCGAGGGCTCAATGCAGCTTCTCAAAAACGACGACGGCATACTTCCTCTCAAGGACGGCCAAAAGGTTGCCGTTATAGGCGAAATGGCAAAGGCACCGCGCTTCCAGGGCGCAGGCTCTTCCGTAATCAACCCCACCAAGCTTTCAAACGCTTTTGACGAGCTTCAGAAGCTCGGCGTAGACATTTCTTACGCTCAGGGCTATTATAAGAGTGCTCCCTCCAAGAAGGACAAGACACCCAGAAAGACAAGTGCAGAGCTTATAGCAGAGGCTAAAGAGGCCGCTTCTAAGGCTGATGTAGCCGTTGTATTTGTAGGTCTTACCGAAGAATTCGAGGGCGAGGGCTACGACAGAGAGGGAATTGAAATTCCGGCAGAGCACAATGAGCTTGTTGCTGCGGTTGCCGAGGCAAACCCCAACACCGTTGTTGTAATCGCAGGCGGCTCGGTAATTCTTATGCCGTGGCTTAAAAATGTTAAGGGACTTCTCAATTCCGGTCTCGGCGGTCAGGCAGGCGGCATCGCCGTTGCAAATATCCTTACCGGTAAAGTCAATCCCTCCGGTAAGACGAGTGAGACTTATCCGCGCGCATTTGAGGATAACCCGACCTACGGCAACTTCCCCGGCGGACCCGTTACCTCGGAGCACAGAGAATCGGTTTACATCGGTTACAGATATTATGACGCAGCCGATATTGATGTTGAATTCCCGTTTGGTTTTGGCCTTTCATACACCACCTTTGAGTACAGCGATATTAAGCTCTCAAAGGACAAAATGAAGGATACCGATACGGTTACGGTTTCGTTTAAGATAAAGAATACAGGCAGTGTAGACGGCGCGGAAATCGCCGAGGTTTACGTTGCCGATAAGGAATCCACCATTTTCCGTCCGAAGAAAGAGCTTCGCGGATTTAAGAAGGTATTCCTTAAAGCAGGCGAAGAGAAAGAGGTATCCGTCGAGCTTTCCAAGAGAGCGTTCGCGTTCTACAACGTAGAGCTCGGCGACTGGATGGTTGAAACCGGTGAATTTGATATACTCGTAGGTTCTTCGAGCCGCGATATCAAGCTTACGGCTTCCATGACCGTTGAATCCACCGTTACCGCAAGCATTCCGGATTACAGAAAGACAGCTCCGAATTACTACAACAATGTTGCAAATATCACTCGTGATGATTTCGCTGCTGTTTACGGTGAGCTTCCGAATCCCGAAATAGATAAGAACAAGAAGATTGACCTTTACTGCTGCCTTAACGACGCACGCCACACAAAGTGGGGCGGCAAGCTTTGCAGACTTATCGAAAAGATAATGTCCGGTATGGGCTCCGACGCTAACGGCGACGGTAAAATGCTCGCGGCTATGGCAACGCAGATACCCGTTCGTAACTTCATTTCGATGAGTATGGGCGCGTTCTCGCCGAAGCAGGCAGAGGGACTCCTCAAAATGCTCAATGACGACGAGTCGAGCTTTGTAGGCTTCAATACGATTTTCTGGAGACTCGGCGGAACTCTTGCGAGACTTCCGAAGCTTCTCAAATCCATCTGATGCGATAATCAAACAAAATAAAAGCGGAGCTGTAAGCCCTTCGGCTTGCGGCTCCTTTTTTGTTGCCCAGAGAAATATTTTACGGCTTTAGCTCTCTGCAAAGAAAAAAGCGAGCCTTTATTTTGCGTTACGGCTATATTAGATTTGATTATGTATTCCAATAACCCACAAAAAATTTATTTATAGAATTTTTCTATGGATTTGAGATATTTATACTAATATTATATTAATTAGTCACTCTGTTTCAATATAAAAAGCCGAGCAAAAATGTGACAATGCAGTCAATTTCTTCTCGGCTTTTGTATAGATTAATTCTATAATTCCGCTGATACTGATTACTTATTTTATATTTAGCATCAATGGATATATCAAATAATTTTACACACTATCTTTTGTACTTATTTAACTATAAACATCAAAAATTTATTGAGTATCAGTATGATTCTAATATATGAAGTCATTCATATAAGTCATTTGTATCTTCACAATCATCAATTTTATCTAACCAATACATACCAAGCACTTTAGGCCATTTGTTTGTATTGTAGATAGTTGTTGCATTTATATTACCCATATGGCAATGAAAGTGTCTAAATTGACCCAGAATTAACGATAATCTGTTATACTCACACCCATCGGGTTTTTCATATAAATCCTCATCACATAACGAGTTTAAATATTCCATTATTTTCTCTTTGATTGTTTCAAAATAATCAATTAACATTTCTCGTGATAATACCTTTTGATTATCATAATCATCAAGACTATTCAAATTTGGTTCATGGAAATCCGGTTCAGTATATACTTCAGGATTGATATACCACTGATCCAAAGAATGTAAAGTATGGTACACATGTTTCCATATTGGCATATCGCATAATATCAAATCCATATCACATGTTTTTAATGTAATCGAAAAATTATAAAACATCATATTCGTATGTTCAATAACTGTATTTATTAAAACATCATTCATAAATTATCTCCAAATTAAAGGCCCGCTTAAAACAAAGCTTTTGATATTTACTTTATATTTCTGAAGTTCTTTATGACTTTGGTTTTTCTTCTGCGCTTTTTGTTTTGATTGCGCCGTATCACCGAGAAAATGTATATTCCGAGAACAATTACAGCCAAAATGAATATCACGCGGAAAACAACCGATGTGAACACAACCTTTATGCCGTGCAGAATCCATTTAAACGGATTTACCTTTATGTCCTCCGCGGCAACAAGGTTTACGGTTGCTATTTCCTGTTCGGCATACATTATGCGCGCCTTGCCTATGACTTCGCCCTTTTTTACGGGCGCGTTTACGGTCGTCGGGGTTTCCTCGGGGATAACCTCAAGCATAACGCTTGTGGAATCGGTACCCGTGGGAACAAGTGCCGTGACTTCCTTTTCGGGAATGAGTCTTACGTGATCCACGCTCCACGAGAGCTTTACGTCTATCACCGTGGCTATTTGCGACGGGTCGGCAATCTTAGTGAGCTTCAGGTTGTCAAACGCCCACTTGAACATCTTTTTACATTCGAGGAAGGCGCAGTTGTCGGGGTTCCCGTCGCCGTTGACATCCTGCTTCGGAGCATTCATTATTATGCCGAGGTAGTTGTAGCCGTCCTTGCTCGCCTTGGAAATTACGCAGTGACCTGCTTTTGAGGTCGTGCCCGTTTTAATTCCCTGAGCATAAGGATAGTAATATGTCTTAAAGTTCGGATTTATCATCCAGTTGGTGGAGAGAAGATTTCTTTCGCCGCTTTTATTGGAAGCGGGCAGAGTGTAGGTCACGGTGTTCACTATTTCGGTAAAAACGGGTAAGGTCAGAGCGTGCTGTGTGATTTTTGCAAGATCCCTCGCCGTGGTGTAATGCCCGTCCATGTCAAGACCGTGGGGATTCATAAAGTGCGTGTTCTCGCATCCGAGCTTTGAGGCTAAGTCGTTCATCATACCTACAAATGCGTTAACATCTCCGCCGCCGATATAGTCAGCAAGCACAACCGCTGCCTCGTTGGCACTTTTTACGAGCATACAGTACAACAGATTTTTTATCGAGATTTCCTCGTCTGCCTTGAGCCCGGCAGTAGAGCTGTCCGTACCCTTAAGTAAGTCTAAGGAGGACTGCTTTATGGTGATTACGGTGTCAAGGTCGGCGCAGTTTTCTATGGTCAATATTGCCGTGACGATTTTAGTCAGCGAGGCGGGTGCCGCTTTTTTGTCGGCATTTTTATCAAAGATAACCGTTCCGTCATCGAGGCTTACAAGGAATGCTATATCCGCGCTTGTGTCGAGCGAAGAATTATATGACGCACTCGCCGGTAAAACGAGTGAGCAGATAAGTATAACTGCGGTTAGCATTATTGATGCGACACGTTTCAATTACAAAATCCCCCTTGAAAAGAATTAGGAAAAAGTGTATCATAAGTAGTATAGCAAAATACGCTCTGAAATTCAATTATAATTGTATTAAGGATGTGAAAATCTTGATATATATTACCGGTGATACACACGGCGAGGTCGAAAGACTTGTCCCGTCAAAGCTCCGTGCCCTTAAAGAGGGGGATACGCTTATAGTTTGCGGAGACTTCGGTTTTATATGGGACGGTTCAAAAAAAGAACAAAAAATATTAAAGCAGCTCGGCAAGAGAAAATACAATATCTGCTTTATTGACGGTACCCACGAGAACTTTTCACTTCTGAACGGCTACGGAGTCAGCGAGTGGAACGGCGGCAAGGTGCATAAGATTTACGACAATCTCTACCACCTTATGCGCGGCCAAATATATAATATTGACGGCAAAAGCGTGTTTACAATGGGCGGCGGCGAAAGCCCCGATATTGATATACGCTCCGAGAACGACGGCTGGTCGCGTGACGAAATACCTTCGCAGGATGAGCTTTTGGAGGGTGCAAAAAATCTTGAAAAGCACGGCTTTTCCGTTGATATAGTTGTTACCCATGAGCCGCCTACGCGAATCAAGGGCTTTTTACAGCTCAAGGATTACGATATGCTGCGTGTTACAGCTCTCAACGCGTATTTTGAGGAGCTTTCCGATTCGTGCAAATTTTCAAAATGGTTCTTCGGCAGTATGCACGTGGATAAATATATATCGGGTACGCATATAGCCGTGTTTAAAAACATAGTAAATGCCGAGACCGGAGAAAAGGTTTAATTTTTCGGAGGAAGAAGTAAGACCGAATGAAAGAGCTTACCAAACGTAAAAAAATAATCGGTACAATAGAAACGGTGATTGCGGCGGCTGTTATAATAATCGCGGTCGTTACGGCGCCGAAGCTCTCTGCCCAAAAGGAGGAGGAAACCTCCGCTGCGGCGAGCGAGACCGCGGCAGCTACACAGGCGGCCACCGAAACCGAGCAGGAAAAAACCGAGCCTACCACCTCATCCGTCGGAATCGGCGTTCAGCCGATAGGCGAGTATTCTCTTAACGGATATATAGTAGTTACGGGCGACGCCGCAATGGAGATGTATTCCATAGCGAGCACAAAGCTCAAGGAATATGCCGCCTCCGCAAATAATCTTGCGTCTAAAATCCCATCATCAAAGGTATATGTGATGCTTGCTCCCACGCGTATGGAGTTTTACGGCCCGGAGGAATACAGAACCGGCAGTCATTCTCAGCAGATGGGCATTTCCACAGCATATTTGGCTCTCAATCCCGAGGTTACCGGTGTTGACGCATACAACGAGATAGCGCGCCACACCGATGAATACGAATATTTCCGCACCGACCACCATTGGACGGCGCGCGGAGCCTACTATGCCTACAAGGCGTTTTGCGAGTCGGCGGGGCTTACCTGCACGCCGCTTGACAGCTTCCAAAGCGGCAAGCTTGACGACTTTGTCGGCAGTATGTACCGCTACACTCAGAGTGAAAACCTCAAGAAAAACCCCGACTATGTCGAGTATTTTCTTCCGCGCTACGATGTAAGTGCCGAGTCATTTTCCACCGCGGATATGACTGACGGCAAGCCCCTGCGCGTTATATCGACAAATATCACCGATGAGTCAAGCAAATACCTTACGTTTATACAGGGCGATAAGCCGCTCATCAAAATGGTGTCGTCCTGCGGCAGCGGCAAAAAGGTGCTTTTGATAAAGGAATCGTACGGCAATGCGCTGGCACCGTTTTTACTCGACACCTTCAGCGAGGTCTATGTTCTTGACCCGAGGCAGGAGAGCATACAGGGTATGAATATCCCGTCGTTTGTGGAGAATAACGGCATAGATACGGTGCTCTTTTGCAACTATACCATGGTGCCGTCAAATTCAAAATATATGAACGCACTCAACGCAATGATAGGCGCTTAAAAATTTTTAATGACAAAGTGCCCGTCTTATGATACAATTAACTATATAAATTTTAGGCAGGTATATGAAATGATGGATTTAAACAATGCTGTATCCGTTCTTATGAAGGGTGTTGACAGTGCTGTTACCGAGGCGGGCTTTACGCTTGTCCGTCCCGAAAATATTGAAAAGGATGCGCTCCCGATAACCGTCGATAAGGAGACCGAAAAAACGTTTATCGACTATGCGGGTGATAACGGTAAAATCAGAATTCAGATAGACGGCGTTAAATTGAGTCTCCTCTTTTCGGAGGATGACGGAGAGTATAAGAGCGCGTCGGAAAACTATTTTGACCCGAAGGACTTTGATGAGCGCGACGTTAAATCGCTTTGCAACGAGCTTAACGAGACAATTTTGCAGAAGTACGGCAAAAACAGAACCGTCGGCGGCAAGGCCAAGAAAATACCCGTTCCGGTTTCGAAAACCGCTGTTAAAAACGGAACTTCGTCTTATGACGGCAACACTCTCGCAAACCGTCTTTCCGCTCTGTACCCCGACCTCAAGCCGTATTACAAGGAAAATTTTGAGGAGTACGGCGAGTTTCTGCCCGACACCTTCTTTACCGAGCATGCTAATTCCTATATTATGAACACCATTCGTCTCGGCATAAAGCAGGATATGACCAAGCTTTTCAGAATACTTAACGACATATATGAAAACGGCACAAATGACACACAGAGCCTTGTTGCCGTGACGATTCTCGGCGAGATGAATAACGACCCGGTTATGCTCGAGAATGCAAACGCATATATGTGCGACGATATGAGAGATACGGTTATTCTCATAAATAAGTTTTTGGCCTCCGGCAGCAGCAAAAAGCTCCGTGAAAAGCTCAAAAATCCGCCTCCGTACAAGCCTAAAAAGAAAAAGAGCGGCGGTATTATGTCGCAGCTTATGGGCGCAGGCGGTCAGATGCCGCAGCAGTAATCGCAGTTTAAATTTAATCAAACAAAAAAGGCACTCTTTCGAGTGCCTTTTCTTTATGCGGTTTGTTAATTGTCTCCGTTGAGGATTGCAAAGTTTTCCTTGTTCGCCTTATAGAGATTTGTGTAAACCTTGTAGTTTCTGTCGTAAACGGGCTTGAGTGCCGGGTTAGGTTTAAAGACCTTAGCCGCAGGGATAAGCTTTTTCGCTTCGCCGATGTCCTTTATAAGACCAGTGCCGACGGCGATTGTTACCGCCGCGCCGACAGCGCCTATATTCTGCGGACTGTCAACGGTTTCAACGGTTCTGCCCGTGCAGTCTGCGAGTATCTGGCAGGTGACATCGTTAAGAGCTCCGCCGCCTACAAAACGAATAGTGCTTGAGGTGCTGACCTTTTTGGCCTCTGTCTCAAGGAGCCAGCGCATATGGAAGCAAACACCCTCCACAACGGCTCTTATCATTTCGGATTTGCCGGTTTCAAGGCTGATGTTAAAGAACATACCGCGTGAATTCGGGTCCTCAAAGGGGCAGCGGTTGCCGTGGAGCCACGGAGTGAACACAACGCCGTTTGAGCCTGCGGGTACCGTGTTTACGACTGCCATCATATAATCGTAAAGGTTTGTGTAAATAACTTCCTGATCTGCCTTGCCGTGCTTTAAATTTTTGCTCTTGTCGAGATATATGTCGATTTCGTCGAGAGCCAAGTGGTCCTTAACCCACTCAACGCACTTTGCGGCAGTCTCAAGCTCTGCAAAATAATTGTAGTAGCCGTCGCGTGCGCCGACTATTGCGGCTATCATGGCAGAGGTGTCTACAACGCTCTTGTCAACTACGGTTGATACCCAGCCCGATGTGCCGGAATAAACGTGTGTGTCGCCGAGGTCAACCGAGCCTGCGCCGACGCCTATAAGCGAAGCGTCGCCGCCGCCGCCGAATACCGCGGTGCCGGGCTCGAGCTCAAGCTCGTCGGCAGCTTTCTTTGAAAGCTCGCCTACCTTGTCGGTACATTTTACTATCTTTGCGAGGTGCTTCGGATTTATGCCGTAGATTTTGCACATTTCCTCGCTCCAGCATTTCTTATGTATGTCATAGAGCATTGATGCAAAAGCGGAGTCCTGAGTCATAACAAACTCACCCGTCATACGGCCTATGAGGTATTCCTTAACGTCAAGCCACTTGTAAGCTCTGTTGAATGCGTCCGGCTCGTGAGCCTCGACCCATTTGTATTTCCATACCGGGTCTTTTACCGATGCCGCAACCGCACCGGTGATTTTGAGAGCCTTTAAAAGCTTAGGTATATTTGCACCGGCTATCTGCGGACCGTAAGCAATACCTTTTTTAAGCTCCTCTCTTGCGCGCTGATCCATATAGCTCATGGCACGTCTTACGGCGTTACCCTCTTTGTCAACGAGAACGAGAGCCTGCATCTGCGAGCAGAACGAGATACCGGATATATCGCTCTTCTTTATTTTGGCTTTTTTCATTACCGTGTGGGTGCTTGTGCGCATTGCCTCCCACCACTCGTCGGGGTCCTGCTCCGCTCCGCCGTCGGGATAAACATAGAGGTTGTATCCTTCACTTGCAGCTCCGAGCAGCTCGATTTTGTCCGTGATGGAAAACAGGCAGGTTTTAACGCCCGTGGTTCCCACGTCATAGGCAATTACATATATCGGATTTCCCATAAACAAAAACCTCCCAAAGGTTAAGATTTATTCTTAAATGCAGACTTTATAAATTTCAAGCTCTGCTCAACGACAAATTCATCACGCGATTCAATATCGTTCCCGACAAATATTTTAAATCTCTCCCTATAATAGTCACAGGAATATGAAAACTGAAGCGACATAAAGAGATTGTCAAGCATAAACGCAGCGAAAGCCGGGTCGATATCCTTTCTCACGTCGCCGTTTTTCTGCCCCTCGGCAATTGCGATGCGGTAGATGCGCGACGTCATTGATTCCATTTCGTATGCGAATTGAGAGGCAAAGCGCGGATCGTTTTCCGCCGTCATTGCGTTGTAGAGCTTTACAAGCACCGCGCTCTCACGAGAGGATGACTGTATTGTGCGTATGATTTTTTCGACCTTTATGAGAATGTCCTCATCGCTTACGGCGAGTACGTTTAAAAGCTCCTCCATCTGCGAAATGCTGTGCTGAACGACAGTCAGAAAAAGGTCTTGCTTGTTCTCGAAATATTTATACAGAGAGCCGACGCTGACTCCCGCTTTTTTTGCAATAGTGCCTATGTTGCCGTTTTCAAAGCCTTTTACAGCGAATTCGTTTGTCGCGGCGTCGAGGATTCTGCTCCTTTTTTCAGCCGAGATATTGTCAAATGTCGGCTTGTGATGCGCGCGAAGATCCATTTTTTTCACCTATTTTATAAAAATTTTAGAATTATTGTAATATGTAAAATTTATTTTATCACAGTATTATGTATGTTTACAAGGCTTTTTTGAAAAAAGTGAAAATAAATTCACCTTTAAAATTCAAAAAAAGACGCCATATATAAAAAAACGGCGTGCCGGAAACATCAAAATGAATAATTATACCGTCCGTGCACCGAAAACGGCAATTTGCGCAGTTTTGCTTGCCGATGCACACGGCAAAAGACAGGAAAACCAAACAACTTGTACAAATTGTGCAATCGATAATTTAATACTGATATTTTTTTGTAAAAAATAATGGATTTTTAAAGACGCGTCTGCTATAATGATAGCAATGTCTAATTTATGAGTGAAAAGCCGCGCTTTTCGCTTTACGGATGCAAGGAGGAAAGACCCGAATGCTTAAAAAAGTAAGCAATATACCCTTTAAGGGTACAAAGGAGCAGGAGGAGAAGCTCAAAAAGGTAATCGATGACAATAAGCACGATAAAAGCCTTTTGATGTACGTTATGCAGCAGGCGCAGGAGATATACGGCTATCTTCCGTATGAGGTTCAGGTTATGATAGCCGAGGGTATGGACGTTCCGCTCGAAAAGGTCTACGGAGTTTCGACCTTTTACGCGCAGTTTTCGCTGTCGCCGAAGGGAGAAGTTAATATTTCCGTTTGCCTCGGAACCGCGTGCTACGTTAAAGGCTCGCAAAAAATTCTCGATAAAATAACCGAAATACTCGGAATAGAGCCGGGTGAATGTACCTCGGACGGCAGATTTTCTCTTGAAGCTTGCCGCTGTATAGGTGCGTGCGGCTTGGCACCGGTTATGACTGTTAACGATGAGGTATTCGGTAAGCTCGTTCCCGAGGACGTGCCCGGCATACTCGCAAAATACGGTGCGTGATGAGAGAGCTTTCGTTAAATATTCTCGATGTCGCCGAAAATTCGCTTAAGGCAGGCGCCGATACGATTAAAATCGATGTCGAATTTCTGAGAGAGGAAAACAAGCTGACCGTAAGAGTCTCCGATAACGGCTGCGGTATGACAGGTGAACAGATAAAACACGTTACCGACCCGTTTTATACAACGCGCACCACGCGCAAGGTAGGCCTCGGAGTTCCGCTTTTCAAAATGGCGGCGGAAATGAGCGGTGGCTCGTTTGAGATATCATCGGTTGTAAACGAGGGCACATCTCTCACGGCGATTTTTAAAACCGATAATGTGGACTTTGTTCCGCTCGGCGATATAGCGTCTACGGTGGAGCTCTTGTGCGTGTCAAATCCGGACGTTAACATAGCTTTTACCGAGAGTGACGAAAACGACACATTCTCATTTGAGTCGCAAAAAATTCGGGATATTCTCGGCGATGTGCCGATGGATACGCCCGAGGTCAGAAAATGGATACGTGAGTATTTAACCGAAAATACGGAAAAATTCAGCGGAGGAAACAGAAGATGAAAAGCATAGAAGAGCTTATGGCAATAAGAGATAAAACCAGAAAAAATATGACGGTGCGCGAGGATACCGGAGACTCAAAAATCAGGGTGGTCGTCGGTATGGCAACCTGCGGCATAGCCGCCGGAGCAAGGCCCGTTCTCAATGCGTTTGTCGATGAGATTGCAAAAAGAGACGTAAAGGGCGTTTCCGTGCAGCAGACCGGCTGGGTAGGAGTGTGTCAGTACGAGCCGATAGTTGAGGTGACCGAGCCCGGCAAGGAAAAGGTCACGTACGTTAAGATGACGCCCGAAAAAGCAGTAAGAGTTGTAAACGACCACATCGTAAACGGAAACCCCGTTGCGGAATTCACGGTCGGAGCCATTAAAGATTAAGGAGGTTAAACGATGTATCGTTCACATGTGCTCGTTTGCGGCGGTACCGGCTGTACCTCTTCAAACAGTGCCGCTATCATTGAGGCGCTTGAATCCGAAATTAAAAAGCACGGCCTCGAAAACGAGGTCAAGGTTGTAAGGACCGGCTGCTTCGGACTTTGCGCGCGCGGCCCGATAATGGTGGTTTACCCCGAGGGTAGCTACTATTCGCTTGTAAAGCCCGAGGATGTTCCCGAAATAGTTGAAGAGCATCTCTTAAAGGGCAGAATAGTTAAGAGGCTGCTGTTCGAGGAGTTCACCATGGACGACATAAAGTCGCTCAAGGAGACGGATTTCTACAAAAAACAGCACCGCGTTGCGCTTCGCAACTGCGGTGTTATAGACCCCGAAAACATAAACGAATATATAGCGTATGACGGCTATGCGGCTCTCGCAAAGTGCCTCTCCGAATACACTCCCGCGCAGGTTATAGACATTATCTCCGAGTCGGGACTCAGGGGCAGAGGCGGCGGCGGCTTCCCCACAGGTAAAAAGTGGAGCTTCACCGCAGCGCAGAAATCGGAGCAAAAATACGTTGTCTGCAACGCCGACGAGGGCGACCCCGGCGCGTTTATGGACCGTTCCGTGCTTGAGGGCGATCCGCACTGCATAATAGAGGCTATGGCCATCTGCGGTTATGCCACCGGTGCGAGCGAGGGATACATATACGTAAGAGCAGAATATCCGATAGCGGTCAAGCGGCTTGAAATAGCAATCGGTCAGGCGAGAGAGTACGGCCTGCTCGGCAAAAACATATTCGACAGCGGATTTGATTTTGACCTTCATATACGCCTCGGAGCGGGCGCGTTTGTATGCGGCGAGGAAACCGCACTTATGACCTCCATCGAGGGCAACCGCGGAGAGCCGAGACCGAGACCCCCGTACCCTGCGGTCAAGGGACTTTTCGGAAAGCCGACCACGGAAAACAATGTTGAGACTTTTGCAAATGTCGCTCAGATAATACTTAACGGAGCGGATTGGTTCGCCTCCATGGGTACCGAGCGTTCAAAGGGAACAAAGGTATTCGCTCTCGGCGGCAAAATCAAAAATACGGGACTTGTAGAAATACCGATGGGTACAACTCTCCGCGAAATAGTTGAGGAAATAGGCGGCGGCATACCCGGCGGCAAAAAGTTTAAGGCTGCTCAGACAGGCGGCCCCTCCGGCGGATGCATACCGGCTTCGCTTATGGATACTCCCATTGACTATGACAATCTTACGGCGATAGGCTGTATGATGGGCTCCGGAGGACTCATAGTAATGGATGAGGACGACTGTATGGTGGATATTGCCAAATTCTTCCTTAACTTTACCGTAGACGAATCATGCGGCAAATGTACGCCGTGTCGCGTCGGCACAAAACGCCTGCTTGAAATGCTCGAAAAGATAACATCGGGCAACGCAACGCTTCGGGACCTTGACAAGCTTGAGGAGCTCTGCCACTACATCAAGGCAAATTCCCTCTGCGGACTCGGCCAGACGGCTCCGAATCCGGTGCTCGCCACTCTTAAATTCTTCCGTGATGAGTATGTGGCTCACGTGGTTGACAAGAAATGTCCGGCAGGCGTATGTAAGGCGCTTTTGTCTTATGAGATACTTGATGACAGATGCCGCGGATGTACCGCCTGTGCGAGAAAATGTCCCGTAGGTGCAATAAGCGGAAATGTAAAAGAGCCTCACGTTATAAATAAATCTCTTTGCGTCAAGTGCGGAGTTTGTATGCAGACCTGCAAATTCGGTGCAATAGTTAAAAGATAAGGAGTGTGCCAAATGGAAAATGTCAATATAAAAATTAACGGCATGCCCCTGAGCGTGCCAAACGGAATTTCAATACTTGAGGCGGCGAGATACGCCGGAATTGAAATCCCGACGCTTTGTTTCTTAAAGGATATAAACGAGATAGGCGCCTGCCGCATATGTATGGTAGAGGTTAAGGGCGCAAGAAACCTTGTTGCGGCGTGTGTTTTCCCCGTGGCCGAGGGTATGGAAATATTCACCAATACCGAGAAGGTCAGACGTTCGAGAAAGACCACTCTTGAGCTTATACTTTCAACTCATGATAAAAAATGTCTGACTTGTGTGCGCAGCGGAAACTGTGAACTGCAAAAGCTCTGCAAGGATTTCGGCGTGGACAATGCGGACGAATACAAGGGCGAGACAATCCATTACGATTTAGATGATTCGGCCGCTCATATGATAAGAGACAACAACAAGTGCATACTCTGTCGCAGATGCGTCGCCGCATGCGATGCGCAGGGAATAAGCGTTATAGGTGCAAACGCGAGAGGCTTTGATACGCATATAAGCTCGGCTTTTGACAGAGACCTTGCGACGGTGTCATGTATATCGTGCGGCCAATGTATTGTAAATTGTCCCACGGGCGCAATAGTCGAAAAGGACGACACGGGTAAGGTGCTTGAGGCCATAAACGATCCGGATAAGTTTGTAATCGTCAACACCGCACCGTCAATCAGGGCAACTCTCGGCGAGGCATTCGGTATGAAGATAGGCACAAACGTTGAGGGTAAAATGGTTGCCGCTCTTCGCAGACTCGGATTCGACAAGGTTTTTGATACCGATTTTGCAGCCGATCTTACCATTATAGAAGAGGCCAATGAGCTTGTTGACAGAGTTAAAAACGGCGGAGTTCTTCCGATGATTACCTCCTGCTCACCCGGCTGGATTAAATACTGCGAGCACTATTATCCCGAGCTTATACCGCATCTCTCCACCTGCAAATCACCGCAGCAGATGTTCGGCGCAACCATGAAAACCTGGTATGCAAAGAAGCTCAATATGGACCCCTCCAAGATGGTGGTCGTCGGCGTTATGCCGTGCACGGCAAAGAAATTCGAGACGAAGCGTGACGGCGAGGCGGCAAGCGGCTATCCTGACGTTGACATCTCGATTACGACAAGAGAGCTTGCCCGTATGATTGAGAGCGCGGGAATTTACTTTAAACACTTGCCCGATGAGGAATTCGACAATCCGTTCGGCGAGAGCACCGGTGCCGCAACTATTTTCGGCGCAACGGGCGGAGTTATGGAGGCGGCTCTTCGTACCGCTGTCAAGCTTATAACGGGTGCGGAGGCTCCGTCGCCGGAATTTAATGATGTTCGCGGAATGAAAAATATAAAAGAGGCGCAGTATGATGTCGGCGGTCTTGACGTAAAGGTTGCTGTTGCAAGCGGCACCAAAAACGCAGGCTATCTTATGGATAAGATAAAGGACGGTACGGGCGACTACACCTTTATTGAGATAATGGGCTGCCCCGGCGGCTGCATAAACGGCGGCGGTCAGCCTATACAGCACGCCGTTGTACGCAATTTCGTCGATTTAAAGGAACGCCGCGCAAAGGCACTCTACGAGTTGGACAAAAATAATGCAAAGAGATGCTCGCACGAAAACTCGGCTGTCAAGGAGCTGTATGATGAATTCCTCGGTGAGCCGGGAAGCCACAAGGCTCATGAAATCTTGCACACAACTTATGTGGCACGTAAAAAGTACGACTGAAGCGCACTTTAAAAATCCGAAGCGGCAAAAATAAAATTAACCCCGATATGCCTTATGAACGGCATATCGGGGTCTTATGTTATATAGTTATTTCAGCGGGTTGTTGTGTCGTAAGCACACACTTTTTTCAGCACCTTCAATGGCTGCATACGCATATAAGTATTTGCTCAAGAACCGAAAGGACGGCGGTTCTCATATTTTGAGAGCTGTGACAAAAGCCTCTCGACATATTCGTCGAATCTGTCGGCAAACACCTTCCTGCACAGAGGCACTTTCTCGGCAAATCCCGTAAGCCAAGCGGTAAACTCGGCATATTCGGTGGCCTCGCGAGGCGTTATCGTAAATCGAAATTCAATGTGATACGGATATTCCGACACTTTTCCGGAAACAACACTGTAAGGCACCAAATCATCGAATGCGACAGAAAACTTGTGATGTTTCAGCACAATTGTAAATCCGTCTTCTGTGTCTACACGTTTTTTAAATGAGGGCAGAAACTCAAAAAATCCGTCCCCTAAGAGAAGTTCCCAAAGCTTTTCAACGCTGCTGTTGCTGATTTCAACCGCAAATCTTATTTTCTCCATATTTAATTTTCTCCGCATATTTCCGCAAGTTTATTCCGGCGTCGATGTGATTATATATCACTTACCGCCGGTAAATTCTATAATAGCACATATATTCGGTGTTTGCAATAAAATATAATAAAAAAGACTGCCGCATTATGAACATTCGGTTCTGCGACAGTCTTTTTGAAAATGAATTGAGTTAAGCTTCAGCTTAATTATTTAGCAGCCTCTTCAACTGCAACAGCGCAAGCAACGGTAGCGCCTACCATCGGGTTGTTGCCCATACCGATAAGACCCATCATTTCAACGTGAGCCGGAACGGAGGAAGAACCTGCGAACTGAGCGTCGCCGTGCATTCTGCCCATAGAGTCGGTAAGACCGTATGAAGCGGGACCTGCCGCGACGTTATCCGGATGAAGAGTACGGCCTGTGCCGCCGCCCGAAGCAACCGAGAAGTATTTAACGCCGTTTTCGTTAGCCCATTTCTTGTAAGTGCCTGCAACGAGGTGCTGGAAACGTGTCGGGTTGGTTGAGTTACCGGTGATGGAAACGTCAACGCCCTCTTTCTTCATTATGGCAACACCCTCAAGAACGTCGTTAGCACCGTAGCACTTAACGGCAGCTCTCTCACCGTCGGAATACTTTGTCTCGTTTACGACCTTGAGCTCTCCTGTGTAGAAATCATAATCGGTCTGAACATATGTGAAGCCGTTGATTCTTGAAATGATCATGGCAGCGTCCTTGCCGAGACCGTTAAGGATAACGCGAAGAGGAGTCTTGCGAACCTTGTTTGCGGTCTTAGCTATACCGATAGCACCCTCGGCTGCCGCGAATGACTCGTGACCTGCGAGGAATGCAAAGCATTTTGTATCTTCATGAAGAAGTCTTGCGCCGAGGTTTCCGTGACCGAGGCCGACGTTTCTCTGCTCTGCAACCGAGCCCGGTACACAGAACGCCTGAAGTCCCTGGCCGATAACCGCCGAAGCTTCCGAAGCGGTTTTAACGCCCGATTTAATAGCGAGAGCAACACCGAGAGTGTAAGCCCAAACAGCGTTATCAAAAGCAATAGGCTGAACGCCCTTGACGATAGACTCAACATCTATGCCTTTTGAAAGACAGAGGTCTCTTGCAGCCTCAAGGCTTTCTATGCCGTTGTCGGCAAGGCATTTTTCTATTTTGGGCATTCTTCTTTCTTTGCCCTCAAATACCACATCATTAGCCATTTGTAAGTCCCTCCTTCAATTATTCTTCACGAGGGTCGATGAATTTAACGCCCTCTGCATAACGGCCGTAGCTTCCGGTATTCTTCTTAAGAGCCTCGTTGGCGTCCATGCCGTGACGGATGTCCTCAAGCATTTTGCCGACTTTTATGAATTCGTAACCGATAACCTGATCGTCCTTATCAAGAGCCATATGGGTAACATAGCCCTCTGCCATTTCCATGTAACGAACGCCCTTCTTTTCGGTAGAGAACATTGTACCTACCTGAGAGCGAAGACCCTTGCCGAGATCCTCAAGACCGGAGCCGACGGTAAGACCGTCCTCCGAGAAAGCGGACTGGCTTCTGCCGTATACGAGCTGAAGGAAAAGCTCACGCATAGCAACGTTGATTGCGTCGCAAACAAGGTCTGTGTTAAGGCACTCAAGAAGAGTTTTGCCGGGGAGAATTTCCGCCGCCATAGCAGCCGAATGGGTCATACCCGAGCAACCGATTGTCTCAACGAGTGCTTCTACAACAACGCCGTCCTTTACATTAAGGCTGAGCTTGCACGCACCCTGCTGCGGAGCACACCAGCCGACGCCGTGTGAAAATCCGGAAATATCTTTGATGTCGTATGCCTTTACCCATTTGCCCTCTTCGGGGATAGGCGCGGGACCGTGTTTCGGCCCTTTGGCAACGCAACACATTTTTTCAACTTCCTGTGAATAGTTTATCATTTTGAAGCTCCTTTCAATTTGTTACGGAAACATTATACAGTTTCGTGATAAATTTATCAATAGGAAAAGTAACAATTAGCCGACGGTTCGACAAAAAATATTGTCAATGTTTGCGGTAAACAGGCCGCATATCACCCTTGTCGTAGTAATTTTCGAGCTTCCTTGCCACGGCTCTCACGTCGCTGCGCATTTCATAAAGACACATAAGTCGCCGCCTTGCGAGGTAGAGATCCTCGCCCGTCAAACGGTGAATTTCGGGAGTAAAGCTCTTAATTTGCCGCGTAAGCTTCTCCTCCTCCTTTAAGTATTCCCCGGATAATTCGGATAATGTCAAATTTATCGCCCCTTTCTGCTGTCGAACAAATGTTCGTCTGCAAATACAATATTAGCAGAAAAGGGCTTTTCGGTCAATAGAACATACCAAAGAGCAATGAAATGTCCTGATTAACGGACTTGCCCAAGGCTTACCGTGCAAAAAAACACCGACTCGCTTAAAAAGCAAATCGGTGCAATGCTTAGCATGTTTTGACGGGCAGAGGGGCGTCAAAGGTCATTCTGTCAGTCGTAATACCTCATAAGACCCACGACCTTGCCGAGAATTATGACCTCATCCACTATAATGGGCTTAAAGGCGTCGTTTTCCGGCTGAAGGCGGAAATGACCGTTTTCTTTATAAAACCTTTTTACGGTTGCTTCGTCATCAATCATGGCGACGACTATTTCGCCGTTTGCGGCAACGGGAGTTTTTTCGACAATTACAATGTCGCCGCTGAGAATACCGGCCCAAATCATACTTTCGCCGCGAACCTTCAGCGCAAACAGCGGCTTATCGCGCGAGACTCTGCCGCTGTATGGCAGATAGCCCTCAATCTGCTCAACGGCGAGTATCGGCATACCGGCCGTGACTGTTCCGAGAAGCGGAACATTGGTTACGTTTTCCGCGTCGCCGGTAACACGTATCGACCTTTTTAACATCGGGTCACGCTCTATGTAACCCGCCTCTTCAAGCGCGTCGAGATTCGCCTGCACCGAGGAGGTCGATTTAAGCCCCACGGCGGCACCGATTTCACGGACTGAAGGCGGAACTCCGCACTGCGAGCGCTCCATAAGATATTCGTATATTTTCTTCTGAGTTTCGTTGATGGTTTTCATCTCACTGCCCCCATTCGATTGCGTTTTTTTCATTGTAACACAAATGTTCTGAAAAAGCAAACATTTGTTTGCCGAAAAACGAGAAAAAAATAAAATTTTTAATTTTATTGTATTTTTTTATAATTTGTTCATTGTTAATTCACATTTATCGGTTATAGTTTACCTGTACTCGACAGGAAGGGAGCCGCAACCCGTCCGACTGAGTACTTTATACCCCCTCCTCAAGCAACCCCTCAATAGGGAATCCCCGATGCCGCAATCGGGGATTTTCCTTTTTTACGGGAAATTATTTTTTGCCTGTATTTTTAACAAAAGTCCGAATTTCCAAGGCACCGTAGGCTGTATGCTTACGGTGCCTTTTTCTATACTATATTATATTGCGGATTGCGGCGGTTTTTTCCTCTTTATCGTATACGTTCGGTACTTTGTGTCAAGAATAACCTTGGGAGGTGTTCTTTTGATACAAAAAGAAAAAAGCTCAAAAAAGAAGCTGATGAAGAAATTGAGTCCATTTTACATCATAGCCGCGCTGTGCATCGTTTCGGCTCTGGGCGTTTCACTTTGGTCGGCAAAATTTCGAGTAAAGACCGACAACGGCGAGTCAACTCGAAAAGCGGAGCAGAGCGTTACCGCTGTGTATACCGTCCCTGCGGCGGATATAGTGACGGATGTGCCCGATACTCGTCGCGAAACGGCACCGGATACATCGAAAACCGAAGAGGAGACAAGTCTGTCACGGGCGGCGCAGTTTGTAAAACCGATAGATACCGATGTCATAAAGGCTTTTTCGGGCGACACGCTTGTAATGTCAAAGACAATGGGCGATTGGCGCACCCATAACGGCACGGATTATGCCGGAAATATCGGCGACCCCGTAAGAGCCGTCAACAACGGTAGGGTCACAAGGGTATATGACGACGTTTTGTGGGGAACGACGGTTGAAATCGACCACCTTGACGGGCTTACCGTGAGGTATTGCGGACTCGGCAAGGGCAGCACCGTAAGCGAGGGCGATGAGGTGAAAATCAACGATAAAATCGGAAATATCTCCGAGATACCTGCCGAGTCGGCGGACGGAACGCATTTCCACATCGAGGCCGAAAAGGACGGAAAATATATTGACTTTGAAAGCCTTTTGCCTGCTTAAATTAAATCCTGCCGCAGCAAAAAGCGTGACGGAGCGTCTTAATTTTAAAAGACGCTCCGTCTTTGCGCGTTAAAGGTCAAAAAGCACTTTACATAACAGCGAATTTAAGATAAAATATATTTAATTATAAGTATGACTTAAAATATGAATGGAGGAATTAAAAAATGCAGCCTGCATATAAAAGAATACTGTTAAAGCTCAGCGGTGAAGTTCTCGCCGGCAAAGAGGGTCACGGTATCAATTTCGACACGGTAAGCGACGTGTGCAAGCACGTAAAAAAATGCTCCGAGATGGGCGTTCAGATAGGCCTCGTCGTAGGCGGAGGAAACTTCTGGCGCGGCCGCTCCAGCGGTAATATGGACAGAACCAGAGCCGACCATATAGGTATGCTCGCAACGGTTATGAATGCGCTTGCTCTTGCCGACACTCTTGAGCAGCTCGACGTTCCGGTCAGAGTTCAGACGGCCATCGAAATGCCCCGTGTGGCAGAGCCTTATATCCGCA
>ULZF01000301.1_pt1 | contig 24089 bp, 18 predicted proteins | sample 1962961 | NCBI WGS metagenome assembly ULZF01 (sample SAMEA4835885, study PRJEB28245) | human gut metagenome | biome: gut microbiome; material: fecal sample | place: Denmark | collected 2008
ATCTGAACTCGTTGGCACGAAAATTCTTCGCTCGACAATTTAAAAGCAAACTTTTATTGTTCTCACTTATCGAAAATGTTGGCATATTGCTCTGACTTTATCTTCCATTTTGCTTAGTCTATATTCCAATAAGTCAAGAACCATCTTAAAATCATCAAACTTTTGACAGTATTGAGATACTATTTTCTCTTCTGTTGTTCAAGGGGCTATAGTGATATTGTCTTCTTCAAACGTGTCTCTATAGCGTAAAACATCAGATTATCTTGCTCACACTTACATTGTCAATTGCACGTAGATAGATATCCTTGGTCATTTTCAAGGAGGGAACTACGGACAGATTGCAACGTGTAGCGATTAGTTTCAGAGCCTTTGTGATATTTTCACGAACCCTTCCGATTTCTCGACTATCCATTATTCTGTCATCAGCTTTGATGATAGGAAACAGATAGTCGGTGGCTGATAGATAGCGGTCTGCAACGGCTTGCATGGCTGTGTCCCATTGTACTGTGACGATGGGTGGGGTTGAGGTGTAAGTGAGCGTGAAGCCTTTAATGTCGCTTTTCCTATGGGCCAAATCCGCAAAGCTTATTCCTCGACAATAGATGCTGAAGAAGAACATGTCACGGGCAAAAGTCTGTGACATGGAGTCTGACTGGTCGGCATAACGCATTCTACGCAATTCTTCCTCCGTAAGCAACTCGCACTTCTGTTTGAATGGCAATGGCAGCTTTATGCCACTCAGCAACGGCAGATGTGGGGCAATGGCTTCTTTCTCCGCTTCTTTGTAGAGGGTATGAATCTGGTACAAATAGAGACAGACGGTTGATTCCTTGCGCCCATTGGCCTTTAGCCATCCTTTGAACTGTGTCATCATTTCTGGTGACAGTTCGCCGAACGTCAATTCTTCTTTGCCTTAGAATTTGGACAGGCATTTGAGTGCCGCACCACGGTTGTTGGCGACATCACATCTGCCAACAGCTTTGTCTTTTTCTATTTTTCGACAAGAATACGTAAAGAAATCATTTTTCATCTTGTGAAAAATAATGGTGAGTGGATTATTCTGCTATTTCAAAATCCTCATTATGCACATCGTTGATAGCTACAGCATAGCCACCGAAGTCCATAACGAGTTGACGATTTTTCAATATACGCACTACATAGCCTACTTGTCCTGCCATGATTCCTGTTAATACGCGTAGCTTTACATGGTCTTTGGCAAACTTCACAAACGGATCACGCAAGAAAGTAATACGTTCTGGTTCTGATTCCATCACTTGCATAAAGGGGCGCATTACGCTGTCTTTAATGGAAGCTGGGGTTCCATCCATACAATTGTTTACGAGGTGGTATCGTGGAAAGTTTTTTTGGAGAAAGACTTTTAGTATGTCTGTCTCTCCTTGCAAAAATACAAGACCGCTGACACTTGGCTTTTCTTCTTTCATTACGCCTTTGCCATTTGGCTTACGCTTATAAGTGATGGTACGATGGATAAAACAATTAGGTTTGAAATCGCCTTCTAACTTGACGGTTTCAAGTGTTTTTTCAAATTTTTCTGCCGCAAAATGTTGGATAAAGAGGTATCCCCATGGCGTCCCTTCTTCTTCACTATCGGACATTCCTTCTACTTTTCGAGCCGATTTTTCATCAGACCGAATAACGTGGATGCCCTTTGGTAAACGCTTGTTGTTACACATGTCGTTTACGTCGGCTGTAGAAGAAGAAAGTGAGCTGACCTGCGTCATTTTCTTATCTACTTTATGTCACTGTTGGCTGTCATCACTTGGGATGACTGTGCCAGATTTACAATAACATTGTTCATAAAATCATACTATTAAACTGTATGTTTGTCCAGTCTGAGAGGAGTGTCAATAGTTCTGGCTTTACCCTCTCATTTGGCTTGGTGTCTCTATCCGTTCATCCGTATTTTGCACGTCAAAATACGGAACGTGCTACAAAGGTACATTTTTTCTTGCATTTATTATCATCTTCTCCCGAAAATCTTCCACCATTTTGCGATTTCACGTAGAAATGTTTAATAAATCTGGACCTATAGGTCAAATTGCAGGATAGCATATAGCGCGAAGCCTTATATACACTACATTTACAAGCATTTAAAAATAATAAGAAATCATTCAAATACACAAAAGCAAATGTTCTGTATGTGGCTCCGCGCAAACAGTAAAGAACGGTAAGCGTAAAGGAGTTCCAACATACAAATGCCAAGCTTGCGGTTGTCAGTTCCGTAACTCCACGACTCCCTCAAATGATGAGATATGGAATTTGTACATGGAAGGCAAACAAACCATTTCGGAACTCTCGCATCGCTTTGGCGTAAGTGAATCAACAATCAAGCATCGACTGAAAGATATCAGCAAAAGTTGGGAACAGCCAACCATTGAAGGTTGTGGTTATGTCCATATAGACGCAACTTACTGGGGGCGCAGCTGGGGTGTTTTGCTAGCATTAGACGAGCATAGTGGCTTTCCCCTCTATCTTGCCTTTATCGAGAACGAAACGGCAAGCGACTATGAAACAGCGATAAGAAGCATAGAGGAACGTGGCTATACGATCTTTGGTATTATCATAGACGGCAAGAAAAGCCTCTTTACCCTCTTCTCTGACTATCAGATACAAATGTGCCAATTTCACATGAAGCAGGTAATCAGACGTTATCTCACACAGAATCCAAGGCTTAAGACAACGCGAGAACTTAAGGGCCTATTGGACACGTTGACTGTTTCCTCTGGGAGGGACTTCAAGATCAACTATGCCCAGTGGAAAGAAAAATGGAAAGACACGCTTGTAAAGCGCTCTCTGCTGAAATGTGGGAAAAAAACTATACTCACAAGCGCTTGCGTTCTGCGATGCACAGCTTGGATTTCTATATGCCATACCTCTTTACGTTTCAAAAAGAAAGTTGTGAAGGCATGCCAAATACGAACAACAAGATAGAGGGAACTTTTACCAATCTGAAGAAAAGGCTGAACGTACATAGCGGTATGACGGAGATGAGTCGCAAGCGACTCATTAGTGAGTTTTTCTTGGCATTGGCAGCAACTCATGGCATAAGAAAGCAGGACCCCTCAAGTGAAGAATCCTGCTAATGGCTTATGCCTTTCGTTGTGCGCGGTCCTATTCCTCATGAAGGCACCCCTACAGAGCTTCACTACGCTTCAGACCGCTTTACAAAGATAGCGACAATGTGGAATAGGACCGCATTGGGAAGGCGATTTTTCATCCTGCAATTTGACCTATAGAGAAAAAGTAGGTCTAAAATATCCTGCAATTTGACCTATACGCCCAAAATATATAGGAATGCGGCCATTACAAGAATATCGCTCATTCTTGGAGCTTACATTTATACTAATTTATAATTCAAGTATGATAATCAATGAATAATCATACTTGATTCTTATTTGATGTTATATTTTCGTTCCTTCAATCTTCGCAGTTTTGCCTTTCCTTTTCCTAATACTACTTTTGTCTACATGAAAAAGTTTTTATTGGTCTTCATAACTGCTGTCGGACTCTCTGTATCTACAACAGTTCATGCTCAGTTCTCCTCCGTAGATAATCATAATCGTCGTTACAAGGTTAAGGTCGTAACACCACATGCAAAAAAGAGGCACCACTTTCTCGTGATACCTCTTCCATTAAGCAGCCATCAGTCATTGACTCGACGGCTACCAATGATTTTACAACAAATAAGCCTGCTACTGCAAGCTCACAAATCTCGTTTCCTCTTCAAAATATTTATATTACGTCACCATATGGCTACCGCAATGATCCATTCACTGCCAAGAGAAAGTTTCATAACGGTATTGACCTGCGTGCCAACTATGAACCTTGTTATGCCATACTTGATGGTATTGTAGAATGCATCGGCAATGATAAACGTTCTGGCAAGTTCATTACTCTTCGTCATGGTAACTATACCATCAGCTACTACCATCTCTCGCACATTCTCGTTCCACTAGGTAGACCTGTCCAAGCGGGTACTCCAATCGCTATCACTGGTTCAACTGGCTGCTCCACAGCCCCACATCTTCATCTGTCAATAAAATACAAACGTAAGTCTATAGATGCCAAGGTATTATTGGATTATATCGTTCATTCCAAAGACTCAAAACTTGGGTGTCAGGGTGTAAATCAGCAGAAAAGATTTTGGTATTAGGCAGTATTTTGGCAAAATAAATTTTGGTATTAGGCTTTTTTCATGTAACTTTGTGGGCAAAAAGGGAATAATGGCAGATATAATATTCAAGCGTAAAATCTATTCCAAACTAAAGGAATGGAAAGAGACTTCTAAAGGCAAAACTGCATTGCTTTTAGAGGGAGCGAGGCGTATAGGTAAGTCTACTATTGTGGAAAAATTCGCTCAAAAGGAATATCGCTCATACATTTTGATAGACTTTAATGAAGCCTCGAAAGGAGTAAAGGGACTGTTTGATGATTTGATGGACATGGATTATATTTTTCTGTACTTGCAGAATATTTATAAGACCACATTGTATGAAAGAGAGTCTGTGATTATCTTTGATGAAGTGCAGCAATGTCCTAAGGCTCGTCAGGCAATCAAATATCTAATCAAAGATGGTAGATATGATTATATTGAAACAGGATCCCTTATTAGTATCCGAAAGAACACTAAGGATATCAGCATACCCAGTGAAGAATATCGACTTGAAATGTTCCCATTGGATTATGAAGAGTTTCGATGGGCAATGAATGATGATACGACTATGCCTCTGATGCGAAAGTTCTTTGAAAGAAAGATGTCATTAGGTGATAGCTTGAATCGTCAGAAAATGCGCGAATTGAGATTGTATATGTTGATAGGAGGGATGCCACAGGCAATCAATGCCTATTTAGACACAAACAATTTGCAACATGTTGATATGGTGAAACGACAGATTTTACAACTATATGCAGACGATTTCAGGAAAATAGACCCTACTGGGAAAATTTCAAAATTGTTTATGGCTATACCGTCTCAGTTGAGTCGTAATCTGTTACGTTACCAACCAACACCTGTAGTTGGAAAAATGGGGGCTGACAAAATCGACGAGATGATTCTTTGCTTGGAAGACAGTAAAACCGTAAACGTGGCTTATCATGCGGATGATCCCAATGTTGGAATGTCATTGACAGCTGATTATGGAAAATATAAGTTATATATAAGTGATACTGGATTGTTTGTGACATTGGCATTTTGGGATAAGGATTTTACGGAAAATATCATATATCAGAAACTGCTTAATGATAAATTATCTGCTAATCTGGGATATGTATATGAAAATTTGATTGCGCAAATGCTTCGTGCTTCAGGCAACAAACTGTTTTACTATACTTTTCCTAAAGATGATACCCATTCTTATGAAGTTGACTTTCTCTTGTCAAGAGGCAACAAACTTTGCCCTATTGAAGTAAAATCGTCTGGATATAAGACTCATGCGTCGTTAGATGCTTTCTGTCTTAAATATTCAGATAGAATAAGTCAGCCATATCTACTTTATACGAAGGATTTTCATAAAGACGGGAATGTATTGCTAATGCCAATTTATATGACTCCATTGCTATAAACCTCAAAGGCGGATGCCCAAGACTCTCCATCTTGAACATCCGCCTTTGCCTATACACATTCTATGACGCTACTTCTTCACTCCGTATGTCTCATAATCCTTCTTTCGTCTTTCTACTATCGGAGGATTCTTCCCGTCATAGTACATATCAAACCATGTTGACGATTCTTTTGGTTTCATACTATCACTCAGCACAAAATGTTTGCCGTCCAATGACCGTTGCTGTATGTAATAATGGTATTTTCTATATGCCGTCTTGACGAATACCTCTCTTGATCCCAGGAAGCAAATGTCATCGTACATCCTTATCTCTGCTCTTCTGTAAGTTTCACCATTGTTTCTTCCACGTCTCATATACACTCCACCAATCTTCAAGAAATCCAGGAAACCAATGGTGACAAATTCTGGCTTACGGGTTAAGCAGGTCATATTCTCCAAATATACCCAGTATTCCTTGCCTTGCTCCGTAAAATGAAGCAGGGCGTTGTCCTGCAGCTCTGCAAACTCATACGTCTGTTCTGGCTTTTCCATTGGTTTGTACAGTTCTGTGCGTACAAGGTATTTGCCTTCTCTGTTCTCCACTATTCTTATACCGTATGCTTGTGGGTATATCTTAGCATAACTGCCTAATGACTCCCATTTATCCAGCCAATTTCTTCGATAATATACTTGGTAATTATTCTTCGTGATGCAGGCGACTCTCAGATTGGCAGGTTCTTTATAGTCAGCTAACTGTGTTCTGCATCCGATGTAATCTATTTTTATTTCTGGTCTGAAAAAAATTATGTACTGTTTCTTTTCCTCTTCAAACTGCTTGACTTCTTCTTCCCATGTGCTTCTCTTTTTAGCTAATTCTTCAGCTGTCATAGGATGCAACATGGTATCCCAAGCCTTGCGCCAAGCCAAATCTCCTTGCTCGTTTTCCCAAATCGACAGGTCTTCTATTTTCTCCTTGAACATGTATAGTCTGTCTGGCTCTGATGGCTGCACAAAGAAATTGCGGAACCGCAGCCCTTCGTCTGTCCCATTATTCAACGCATTCCGCAATACAAAACAGTTCTCGTCCATCCGACGTGTCTTTACTCTCGGATAGAGGCGCAACCCGTCTGTAGTGGAAAACTCCATAAAGCCATGTTTCTCGATTCTCGGACGCTTGAAGTATCGCACACCATTACGCAAGTCCATCCAGGGGCGTTCTCTATCTATCTTCCTTCGAGAATACAGCTTGGCTATTCCGTATGCTTTCAGTTCTACCTTATTATATTCACAAGGCAGTATTTCCTTGCCGTCCTTATCCACAACACCCAACAGACCTTCCTTGTTGCTGACTATCTTGTAGCCGTATGCTTCCTCCAAATCCATACGTTGCCCCTCATGTGTCATCACGGTGATTAACTCTGTTCGTGCGTCCGAAGTGATTCTCTCTTGTTCGTTGCAAATGGAATAGGCAATGTTATATGGTCCTTCTATTTCCTCTGTCAGAATGCCTTTACCAGCTACACGTCCCTCAAACATGGCTTGCCAGTCTCTGTCATCTGACGGGAGTCCAAACAAACGGTACAGCCCGACATTGTCCAATATCAGACAATACTTCTTGCCCTCAAACACACGCATGCCACGTCCTACTTGCTGCAGGTACTTTGCCAACGACAGTGTGGGTCTTGCCAACTGGATAAACTCTACATCGGGACAGTCAAAACCTTCTCCGAACAAATCAACGTTCACCAGCACTTGAATGTTGGCTTTCTGCTCCAGAGAGGCACAACAAGGCTTACCATAATAATCTCCTACACTTGTTTTCTTAAACCTTTCAATGATTGCATTTCTTTCTTCAAGCGGTGTCTTGCTGCTTATCGCCACAGCATTTATGCCATGCTGTCTGTACGCTTCTGCGATATGCTCCGCATGGGCTATGTCTATGGCATAAGTGATGCCTTTCTTGTTTGCTGCATATCTTATCACCGTATCGCAAAGCCTCTCAATACTTGGCTGCACATTCATTTTCTCACTCATCTCTCTCAGCGAGAAGTCTCCATCGGCACCTCGTTTCTTCAGCGAGTTCACCAAGCGCCAGTCCTCGCTGTCCTCTCTGATGGACATATAGTCGTACAGCGATAGCCACCCATCGACAATAAACTTCTTTGCTGACCACGACTGCAGCAGCACGTCAAACAAATCTGTGAACCCTCGTCTGGTCAGTCGGCAGGGCGTGGCTGTCAGTCCCAGTTTTTTCGATTCAGGAAAAGCATCCATCACTTCCTTGTAGGTCTTCGCCACGGCATGATGCGCCTCGTCGATAACTATCAATGATGGTTTTTCCTCCATTTCTTGATAGTGTCTCGACAGCCATTGTATCGACATTACTTTTATGCGGGAATCATCCAATAAAAGGGAAAGAGCAGTGCCAGAAGTAGAGCAAGGACTGCTTAGCATGGTTTCAAGCGTTTCTCTTATCTGTTCTACCAATTCACGCCGATGTACCACAATCCACACACACGGATTCTTAACTCTTCGTTCTTCACTCTTCACTTGCTCCGTTAGGAGCACAGTTTTTCCCGTACCTGTCGGCATCTGCACCATCACGGATTGACACGACCGAAAAGCCGCCTCAATCCGTTCACTCATTTCTCTTTGATAGTCGTATAGCTGAATATCCTTCATATCAACTTCGTCTCGGTAACCACATCGAGGGTATTTCTTTATGAGTCTTCGAATTGGCATTGGTGATGTCTATCAGTATCAGATACCACTGTTCCTTTCTTCGGCACTCTCCAGATATATAATAGACTTTATTAGGTTGGTCTCTTAGTATCATATACAGGTCCAAGAACTGGAATATCCTGTCATTTGCCACGCATTCCCGATGATGCATCGGTATGCCTGCCATGTCTCTGTTTTTATAGAAATAATAGTTATAGCCAACTCTCAGCACGTCCATAAATCCCATCTTCTCTACCACCGGACGCTCATCAAACTCCTGCATGGTATACAGATTTACCCACGTGGTCTTGTCTTCTCCTGCAAATACCACCTCAGCAATATTGTCATCTGAGAGTTTCACGCTCTTTAATCCTTCCAGAATGATATGGTGGTTATTGTTGCTGATGGCATACTCGTTGCGCATGAAATGTTCACAGACGTATGCGTCCTTACTGTTGTATTCCTTTCCTCTGTTCTTGTTGATAGCATAATAGGCGTATGTCACAAGGCATTCTTCTCCATTGATGGTTTTATAGATGCTGTTGCTCTGCTGTTTGCGTTTTTCCCCAGTAATATATTCTCTTCCATAGGTTGTCACGTCCTGCATCGAGCCTTGCGCATTATCCATATAGAGATATTGCTCCTTGGTGCCTACTGTCAGTGGTGACCATGGGTCTTTTCGTCCTACGTATTCAATGGCTTCATTTTTATTGTTCAGCAGGTAGTACTTTGTTATGTCACCTTCTGTCTGACTGACTAACTGCCAGTTAAAACGCATATCATCGTAGGTCTTATATATCCCATGCATATTGTCACCAATACGGATATAATTCCCATCCTTTATATAGCCAAATTTCGTTTTTCGCATAATGTAATTAGATAATCGAAATAATCTTAAATGGCAGTTCCACAAATAATTATCTACGCATTAAATCAAATTCATGCGCTTTATCTCATCAATGTTTTCCTTGATAAATTCACTGACTTTCTTGCCGTTGTTCGGGTATATTATGCTTATTCGGATGCTGTCATCCAACGCCCCATATACCTCGTCCACCAATTTATTGAATGGGCTATCCTTACATATATCCGGCAACCATAGTATTACGTCTCCACGCTTTACGGTTACATGATAGTCCTTTATCAGATAGTGTCCCACCAATTCCCTTATCTTCTTTTCTATTTCAACACTATTCATAACTTTTATCATAGATATATTTGATTAATCCGATATTCAGGGTGATGCAATTTGGAACTTATAGAGTGATTTGTAAGCTCCAACGGTTTATATTCTGTTTGCGATTGTATGTATTCTCAATGCACAGTTTAAGAGTCCCAACGGTTTTTATTCTGTTCGTCACAGCATCTGTTTCCCCAATGATGTCCACGGTTTTGCATGCCCAACGGTTTTTATTCTGTTTATCGCCGTATTTGTTTTCCGAGTGGCACATCGTGCCACAGCTTTGCATTCAGATAAAGCAGTCGAGAGTTCACTCTCGTAAGGCTTTATATGAATGAAAAGCAAGTCGAAGACTCGGAAAACAGATACGGGGTTTATCTCGGTTTTTGTCTAAATTCCACCTTGTAGCAGCTTTTGTCTAAAGACCACCCAATAGTAGGTTTCAACCAACACCCACTGCCCACTAAAATGGCAAAGCCCCTCTCGGCACCCCATAATCCGTACAACTCTCCATCCCTTCTATCTCTTTCCACGCCTCATGCAAATAAGCATTCACATCCTCAGGCAGTTTTCCTTCCTTCGCCAACTTCTCAAACTCCTCCACCATGTCTCTTATGGCATATTCAGGACTATACATATCATCAAAATACTCCCAGTGCCTGTCTATCACGAAGTGTCTGCACATGGATTTCGTTAGTTGCAGGAACATCAATGCTGCCGCTTGGTATTCTCCAACGGCAAGCAACTTCTCGATATTCTTGTTCTCTTCCAACATCAGCTGCCAGATGCTATAACAGTCCCAATCCACATTTCTTCTGTTGAAAATACGCTGTTCATATTCCTTGTTCAGCGGTATCAACGACTTGGCTTCTTTCTCTGCCTCCAATATTTGTCTCTCTTTCTCCCGTCGTCTCCGCTCAGCTTCTCTTGCAGCGCATTCTTCTTCGTCATTCATCTCTCGCTCGATCTTCACGGGGGCTCCCGAGAATTTCTTGCTTGGTGCCAACATCTGTATATTGTTCTGCACTCGTTTGAAATCATCAAACCGTGACAGATGCGTAAAGATATAGGTGAAGACCTCTTCTCGCTTTTCCTCGTTGTTCCATGCTGCTACACTATCCACCAATGCAGCAAAGCTCGCATATATCAGTTTGCCGATACGTAGCTTGTATTCATTCAGATAGTCTCTAATGTCCTCCCTAAATATCAGCAATGGCAGATGCTCGCACAATCCCATGGCAATGGCATAAGCTGCGTCTGGCCGTCCTTTTGCCATCACTGCTGGTATCGATTTCTTCTCCCAACGCTCCAACAGTCGTAGCATATACATGAAGTCGTCTTTGTCCTTAGGAAAGAAGGTCACCACTTGTTGGAAATACTTGGCGTATGCTTCCTCCAGGTCTATATACAATCCTTTGGGTACATAGTCTATCTTCGGACGTTCCATACAGCTTCGTCTTCTGTGCACCTCAGCTGCTTCATCCAGCTTTTTCCGATGGGCAAGGCGTTCTTCTTCATTTTTACGAACCGCTTCCAACTCTTCTTGAAACTCTGCTGTCTGCATGGTGTCTGCACACAGATGTTTGCTTATAAGTCTTGACAGGTATTGCCTCCATGCCCTCCAGTTGCTTTCGTTTACACAATCAGGGCAAGGTCTGCCTCGCAAACTCCATGTCTTTTCAAACAGGTCGAAGTCCCATTCGTAGGTTTTCTTATCTGGCATATACTAAAAGTTTATATGGAATGTGTGGTGATAGAATTCTTTAAAGTGATGTCCACAGTTCTGCATACCCCACTGGTTTTTATTCTGTTTACGACCATATGTGTTCTCAATACGCACTTTGTAAGTTCCAACGGTTTTTATTCTGTTTATCGCCGTATCTGTTTTCCGAGTGGCACATCGTGCCACTGCTTTGCAATCAGATAAAGCAGTCGAGAACTCGTTCTCGTAAGGCTTTGTATGAATGAAAAGCAAGTCGAAGACTCGGAAACAGATGCGGTGTTTTTATCGGTTTTTGTCAAAGTCTACCCAGCATTTTTTGTTTAAACCCATTCAGCAGTTGGTATTTATCGGTTTTCGTCCGAATTATTCTCCAACAAGTATTCATACCCAAACACAAACGTGTCCCTATTAGCATCCCCATACAGAAAATCCTCGAAACTGGTAAATGATGACTGAAACATCTGCCCATACAGCATATTGATTGTGTTAATATGCCAAACCATAGCATTACTATATCGTTGCTCTGTACGCTTGTCTTTCATAACAAGTGTCAGAATATGGCATACAGCCTCCAATAGGAACTCATAATACGAGCAATGACTCTCTCTGTCTGGCTCAAAGTAATCCACATCCTTACAGTGTAGCCTTGCAAGTCGTTCAAGAAGATAGAAAGCATTTCCTGCCGCCTCCTCATTCTTGCCATCTTCATATTGCTTCATAAAGATTTCAAGCAATGGAACATATGCCATAGCTGCTTTCTTACCATCATTCCACGTGTTCGGTTCTGTCCAAACCTTGTCTATTTCCTCACGCATGGTAGGTGTGAACCCTATAAAACTGTAGTTCTTCCATGACTTCACCGTGCGCATGGCAGCAGGATACTTGTTAGAATAATTATTCTTGATGTCTTGCAGCATGTGTCCCAGTGTCTCTGCCATACACTTGGCATGCATATATCGTTCTTCATCTGTCTCACTGGCTGCGTAGTCACAACAGTCTGTGTACCATTCTTCATGTGGCAGGTCACTCTCCACTACATATTTACGGCTGTCTATGGCTTCTGACCAATAGGTCAGGTAGCGGATGAGTACGTCATGAGGCAACGTCTTCAGCTCTTCTACGACTTTCTGTATTTTCTTGTCTACAACCAAATCGTAATAATCGCCTTCGGCGTTGTAGACGAAATCGAATGAGTCTTTATGCATGTTTTGTTTATTCTGTTATTTGTACTTCTTTGGGCAAAGAAGATAATAGTTATTCGTCTCTATTGTTAATCTCGAAAATCTACTTCTGGATTCTCTTCAAGCTATTTGTCAGAGGCTTGGTAGGTTTTCGCTTCGCCTATGTAATTTAAGGCTTGGATGTCCTCAAATAAGGTTCTGGAGTTGGGTATGATTTAGGGTTGATGGATTGAATTTCTTTGTTCATGTTTTCAATTGTTTTTATATAATTAGCAGTTACCATGTGTGAATATATCCTCACTCTAAATCAATTTTCCTTTGCGAAAGTCATCTATCATCTATTTTTAATACAAATGAAATATAGTTGACTACTTCTGTTCAGATAGTTCTACTCTTCTTTTCTACTACTTTTCCCCATAAGTGGATTAATCGCTTATTAACCTCGATACTTGTGGTGAATTGAGATAATTTCTCAATAGAGTAATCACACTCTTTTAAATATACGATCTCCATCACCGCATGGAAATGTCTTGATACCAGCTTTCATAGGCAAAATATAGTTTTAAGGAATCATATTAGTATAGCTCAAAATTACTGTTGGGATATTTACAATAATTGAGATACTTTATCCAATACTTCCAATATTTTCAAAATTCCTTCTGAATAAAACACAAATGAAAAGAATCTATCTAATGCAAGTTTATTTCCATGCATATACGCATTTCTCGCCTGAATCATTCGTGTCCCATCAATGATCAACGTCGGGTCGCTTGTAGCTAATTGTGCATTTATTAGGTCCTCAAATTTTTCAGGAGTATTTCCTCCTACAGCTGACAAATGTTTGCACAACAACGGAATAACAAACTCAAAAGCCACAAAGGTGTAAGCAAAACTGTCTCGGTTGTTTGTTCCAGTTATTTTCAACAGCTGATGAAATGCCATATCTAATTGGGCGATAGTTTCTTTTCTATTATTCCCATTTAATCGAACTGAAGCATTAATCTTTTCCTTTATGCCCTCCACCAACCTGTAACTCTTACGCAAGTAACTTCGGCGATAGCAATATCCTACAGTTTTTACGAGATGCTTTGCGTTTTCTCTTGATTCTTCTTTAGAAAAATGAAATAACGGTGACTCTTTTAGGTAATATTCATCAGCTCCATTGTCGATTAGAGCTTTCAGATTCCATGATTTACTAGAAGCAGTGAATATTATCACTTGATTTCCTGGATTGGCCTGTTTGATACCTTGCAAAACTTTCATTCCAGAGAATTCCATGACATTTAAATCCTTATTCTCCTCACAAGCCATCAATCGCAAATCCAAGAAAATTACATCATAAAAACCTTCTTTCAGCTTATCCCTTAGATCCTGTGGAAGAGCGTTATACGACGCTGTTTCTTTATCATGAACATCAAATGCCTCTACTTCTCTGACACAACACATCAATACTTCTTTCCAACCTTCTTTTCCTTTGTCGTCAATCAGTAGATACTTTCCTCCTTTTTGTTTGTCTTGCTGAGGTATAAGATTGGCGTCCTTTTTCTCATTGTCAAACGTATCTTCCAAAACATCACGTATATCCATACTCTTTATTACAGAATATCTGAAAAACATATTCTTTTCTGCTTTTCGCAATATCTCAGAAATACAATTTGTGTCCTTCGATACAAAGCGATTAAGAGCCATCAAGCCCCATTCGTTTGCCAACGAATGATGACCGTATGTCGCATATTCTTTAATATTGATTCTATTCAAGAATCCCGACTCAAAAGTGTCACAAGTCAATAGTGGAGTATTAGCTAAATAAGAACCCAAATCTTCAACGCTACAGATGGCAAAACCATCTGTTTGTAGAATTTGTGAATATGGGAAATAGCGATAAAAACTATCTATTGATTGCTCGGTTACCCCAATAATACGCGCCAAAACAGCCTTGCGCAATTGTTCACACATCAGTCGTGTTGTAAATGCCAATTGAATGCCATGTTTGGCATACTCGTCCAAATCGAGAATGATAGTGTCTGTAGTTGGATCTATAGTTGATATAATTATATCATCAATATCCTTATCTTCATCTATAGCATAGAATTCGCATTTGTTAGCCTGTTTCAACAATTGGCAGCTACTTAAATTTTCTTCATTGCCAAATACAACAATGTTGTTTGGACTACTTGTTTCCAAATAGTCATTTGAAAATATTTCCAAATCTACTTTGCCAACATTCTTATAATGCAGAACAAAATGCTTCAGTCGTTTATAAAACGTCTCTTTTGGCATCCCATATATTATTTGAGATCCTTCATCGTAATCGATGGTAGTACAACCTTTAGAATATTTCACCAATGGTATTTCATCCATTAAATCTTCTATGCCAGTCAACAACATAGAAGCTTGTTTCCAAACACCATTTTCTTTTATAGCCAAGGATGAATGATAGCAGATGCAAGCTGCATCATGAAAATCCTCCACCTTTGTTTCTTTATTCGGTTTCAGCCATCTAACAACATCGTTGTATATGCCAGCCTCTATGTAGCCACAGGCTTTAGACAACTCCCCATACTGGTTATCGTCAATTATATATATCATTTTATTACCATTCATAGTATATCAGTTTGATTTTATTTTATAGAAAACAAATTCATGAGTAAACCCAATAGTCTGTTCTGCTATTTCTTCTATCTCTTTCACACCTTCACTTCTTAATATATTCCAACGTAAGTTTTTGTCGTTCCATTTGGATATGATGGTCCAGTTACAATAACTTCTCATCTTTTCCTTTATAACTCCGAAATCACCGGCACCTTCATTCAACCTTTTAATAGCATCGTTTATATCTGCCGAGGGAAACGACCCAACCTGTGTAAACATGATTGTGTACACTATCCAGCCATTCATAGAAGATCTCGCGCATGAAATTTTTATTTCTTTATGTTCTGGATACTGTCTAAACATTAACAACACATGCACCAGACACCAACGTAACATATATACATTGGTGTAAAAGTCTGCTTTTTTTAATTCCTTTGAATCATAGTCAAATACAAACTGTGTATTCTGCCCTTCAAGGGCTTTTATCAAATCAAACAGTTTAGGTGACCTTATTCTTATTGTATTTCTGAATATATCTATAATGTCTCCATATCGTTTTATAGGATGTTCTTTCTTTTTTTCCCAATCATTCCATGTCTCCGTATGTAGCTTCTCGTCATAATCAAGCCATCCTTTTATATTGTTACCGACACCAGAAATAAAAGTATGCACTAAGCTGTATAGTGACTGTGGTATATTGGGATGTCCCTTTGCTTCTTCGTTAAAAACGGTCCTGCATTGCTTGAGAAGTTTATCTATTGTCCAACTTGCATCAGGAAAATCATGAGTCAAAAATTTTAATCCATTTGGTTCTTCAAATAAATGCAAGACTTCATATGTAGCCTCAATATCATGTTTCTTGACCTCCCTCTTGTTTTCTTCCTCTATTATATTTTCACAATCAATATTCTTCTTCGTGCCTTTTCCTAACAGTTTGTCCAATCGTGAACGCAGAGACATATACAAGGGATTCTTACATCCCTTTATCATTTTCAGATATTCAATTTTTCCATCAAGAACATTTTCCAATGAAACGAACTCACCATACGTCCTATGTTTTACATATGCATTATGATACAATGCATATTTTTGACTTGCAACCGCATAACTATAGCATTCCCACATAAATAACAGTGATCGAATCTCCCTTACATACGCTTTAGGTACATTCGCCTTATCACTGATTACAAGCCCCGTAACCTCTTGATGCCCTCCACGCTTTTGTAACTTCACTTTTGATGTGTTTAAAGTAAAATGTTCATCTTCGATGATATGGCGTAGTTCTTTACAGAAATCTCCATCGTGTTGATATACATTGTGCATACTGCTGAATGTTATATCATCAGCATAACGTGTATAAGTCAATCCAAACCGTCTTGCTACACCTGAGAGTTTCCAATCTAAACGTTCACATACAATATTCGATAACATAGGAGACGTAGGGGCTCCTTGTGGCAAGACGTATCGTTTATTTCCTTTCTCGTCTTCAATCTCCATAGAACAAAGACCAGCAATAGCACTTGCAACCTCTTTAGTCAGACATAAAGGTCGTAATTGTAGTTTTTTCCATACTCTTGCTTGATCTATGCTTGGAAAAAAATCTTGTAGGTCTACATTAAATATGTAATTCTTTCCTATATGAGGTGATGCATTATTAACTATAGACTTACCTCGAACAAATCCAGTAACATTGTCTTTAGGATAATATATCAATTCCAATAAATAGTTCAGACATTTCAGTATCTCTTTCAATCCTCTTACTGGAGCTGATATATGTCTATAGCCTCCAGATTTCTTAGGAATTTCGAAAGAGATATAATTACGGACTGATCTTTTCGGTGAGGAGAAATAGCTATAGTCCTCCCAAGAAATCGGATAGTATTCCACCCCAAATTCTTTTGCCATATTTTGTTTAATGATATTAAGAACATAGTGCAAATCCCTTGACGTAGTCATGGTACTTATCCTTTTTCTAATTATCCTATCATCCATAATTATTCCCTTTATTAAAAAAGAGAGCCTTCGAGATTTCTCTTCTTTATTTCACACGCGCAAGGCGAAAGCGATGGCGTGGACGTCTAAACATTGTTTATTCTCCAAAGCTGAAGAACATCAGTCAAATCTACGACTGACGGTGCAAAAGTTTATCTCTCAGGCTCTTTTATTTCATCCTAAATATTAGTCATACATTATTAAAGTTCTTTCATCACCTTCTCCACCTCTTCCAACGGCACATTCAACATACGCGACACATAAAGTGGAGTAATGACATCCATGCTTCCTGACTGACGTTCCATGCCAATCAGATACTCTATGTTCTTTTTCAAATCTCCAAGACTGTTTGAGAATGTAGCTGAAGCCTGTTCCTTATTTTCCGCTTCCTTTGCTTTGAAAGCATCAAAAGTCTCACTACCATCCTCACCATACTTACCATCCTTAGCCTCGTATATAACCGAAGGTTCCAATACCTCAACAGTATGCCATGCACCTTGTGGCACAACACAGCCATAATTACCTACTGTAGGGTCAAGATGGATGCGTTCTTTTTCGTTTCCATTTTCATCACAAATAACCTCCACAATCTTACCGCACAAGAGAAAAACATTCTCCGTACTTTGTGGATGTCTGTGGATAGGAACAACAGTTCCTGGCAACAGGGCATTCAGCATGCGTTGCGAATTATCATTGGCTGATGTTCGCAAATCGAAATTTTGGCGCAATCGAGGATTAACAACAGCTTGTTCAAAGAGCTTACCTAAAAAGTCTTTATTAATTTCCATAATTGTTGTAAACGAACAAAACATGAATCCCATAAGTTATACGAAAGGGTGTTCATATAATCTATGAAATTCATGTCTTGAGATTTGTAAATGTTATTTCTTTAGTGAATTAAGATATTCCTCATGCAAGTGATAGTATTTCTTCATGAACAATACGTAGGCGATAGCTAGTACAGCTAATGCTCCAATCAAATACATCCAATGGCAAAGCGCAGTATTAGGACATAGAGATACAAATCCCAACGATACGACCAACTGCATAGTCATATATAGTAGCGTTACTTTTACATGTCCTATCTTCAGCTCGTTTGCCATTATCTGATAAGCATGCTTTCTATGTGCCTCACCCAAGTTTTCGTGCAGCATGATACGGTGCACAATAGTCAGACATCCGTCCACACCATACACGAGCAAGAATATCAGCCATGTTATATCTTCAGTCTTGATAATAACATTACCTAACAAGAACAACATAATGAATGCTATACCTATTGAACCTACATCGCCAGCAAAGCACTTAGCTTTACCCTTCGGTCGAAAATTGAATATACAAAACACTATTGCTGCAATAATCGTTGTAAAGATTAGCGATTGCGCCACATACTCATTGTCAGCATTTAAGGTTGCTAATGGAAGTAAAACAGCTAATGAATATCCAGCTGTTATTCCATTTATTCCGTCCATAAAGTTTATTACGTTTGTTGCTCCTACATAAACGATTAGTGCTACCAACACGATCCACCACATATCCCAATGCAGTATATCCAACTGATAGAACGCCATGGCAGCTGCTGCAAACTGCGCTACCAGTCTCACCGAGTCGGGCAGCGAGCGAATATCATCTACAAAACTTACACCTGCCACAAGCGTCAGTCCTGCTAAGAACCATGGATATTCAAATCCAAAGAATGCGCTCCATACCCAAGCCCCTATCAAGAAGATAATGCCACCCCCACGCAGCACTATCGTCGTATGCGACGACCTCTGGTTAGGCTTATCGATAATGTTGAACTTGTCGGCAAGTTTAAAATATGCCAACTCCATAAATAGAAGAATCAGAAATATGATTCCATAAATAAGATAGCTCATAATATTTCTTTTACAAATTATAGTTCTACATGCTTCCTCTTTTAAAATCTTCACACATCTTCTTATATATGTCGTGGTTGAATTTACATAGAGGATGTTTTGCTGCCTCTTCGTTACTAAAGTTATAACCGAACAAAATTAATGGTAATTGTTCCCAAATGTTATGAGGAATACCGATTGCATCATAAGATTTTTTAGTTCCCATATAAATCAGAGATTTTAATTTAATGTATAAATCATGTGCCTCTAAGTTATGTCGTTTATAGTATTCATCTATAAAGAACAATTTGTTGTAACCGTCTTTGAGGACATCATCATCATGATAATCAACATTTATCTCTATCTCATCTGCATTAAATGGATTTTCAGATTTAAGATTATATCCAAAGGTTATGGTATTGTCATCAAATAGATATGGATGATTAATCCTTAATCTACCATTTGGACGTTTTGTAAGAACATCTTGGTCTCCTTTCTCTGCTATCATATTGCATGATTGGCAACATGGTATCAAATTAAAGAAATTGACAGCCAAAAAAGGATAAATACTCTTGGGAAACAAATGGTCTATTTGAGGTTTAATTGCTACTATTTTACCATTTCGTTCTGTTGAAAAACCATAAATGTAGGAGCGCCCACAATAAGGGCATACTCGTAAGCCTAATCTTTTTACAAATGCCTCCTTGTCTATATGTACAGTTGAAGCACCACCATAAATACCATCCTCAAAGATGTAGCGCATGATAGAGTTGAAATCGTCGTGTTCTTTGATGTCAAAGTTTTTGTCCGACTTTCGATACTCCTTAATTCTTTTACCTATTCTTACAAACGCATCCGTGAAAGAAGTTGCAGAATGGGAATCATCTGGTACTCCTTCATACACATCTTTTATAATTTTCATTTGGTCTTCAAGAGTACCAGCAAGCAATTTGCACAAATAATCCCTTTCTGAATATTTTTGTAAGAAACGATATGAGACACTACCGGCATTTACTTTCAACTTGATTGACTTACTTCCATAGTATTTATAATCCCATGCAGGAGCGGTAAGAAACGATTTCATATACGCACCTACATTATTCATGAAGTTGTCAGTCATGAGATAATCTCCAACCTTATCCTTTATGTCCGCAAACTCAATTTTGTACATTACAATCCAATTTGTTAAGCAGATACCCTTTCACCATAGGATCACCAAGCAAATCAAGCAACCATTCATTTCCTTTTAGATCTCCTGTATGCTGTATCATTTTCGTGATAACTCTTGTTGCCACCTCACCTATAGCGTTCTTATCAAAGAAGAAACTATTATAAAGCAAATCATAATAATTTGCGCCGAATGTTTTACCATTAACTTTTACGGCTTCACCATCTTCAAGATAAAGCACATTATTGTGGCTTATATCAGATAAGATGAAAGGAGAATGAGTCACAACTATTATATTAATGCTTCTGATTTTGTCTGGAGAAAATTCACACCAACTTAGTGTTTCCAATAGCATTTGGATGTATCTTCTCTGGTATTCAGGATGATAGTAAAGTTCCGCTTCATCGAGAATGATGTTCACATGATTATAATGTACCCTATGATAGCCGTCATTTACACTTTCCAAATTCTTTATATGGTACAAAGCATAACTGATACTGTTTAGGAACTGGCGTTCTCCACTACTCATACTTTCCAATGTAAATGTTTCGTGGAAATTGAAACTCATTGGGAATGTTAGAGGAAAGGTATTACCCACCCTTTCTTTCTTCCCACCAATGCGTTCCATCTGTATATTGACATAGAAAAATGAAGGTGGAAGTGAAAGCATCATATCGTTATATGTTTTTATGTTATCATTATCTTCGAATAATTTTTCAATGGACATCTTACCGATGCGTTTCCTGAACCTATTTCCATACATAAATTGAAGACATTGGTGTATTTTTATTGTTATATGATCTTTTGTGCCGACCATTTTCTCTACGATTTTTTTTATTCCGCCTTTCTCTTTATGCTTAATTTTGTATAGATTGATATATTCAGGATATGTTAGGCATATTTTAAATGATTTGTAAGCCAGATACCCTAAACATACTTTTTCAATGTGTTTTAAATTATCGAGTTGTATTGCAGAGCAATCGAATTCTTTGGCTACAAAATAATCTTTCCATGCCTCAATAAAGAAGTTCAAAAAGCGATTGAATTTATCCTCTCCATAGTTAGTAGAACTAAGTAATCGTCCTCTTGCATTTTTCAAATAGTTCTCATCATATCTCCAGAGCAGTTTAGCTGGTTTATATCCTGGAATAAATTGTCTTCCTTTTGCCTTGAACATTAGTATCAGCGAGATTAATCGTTGGTTTGCCAATTTCTTCTCCCTTGCCATGTCAATGTTTCCATCTTTATCACGGAAAGGGGCCAACACAATAGGTGCCAAATATCCATCATTCTTGTGGAAAAGTTTTTCTATCCATTTACCATTTATGCCAGAATTGACTTTAAAGATTTTGTCATCCTTGGGCATATAATCCATACTGCTATATGCATACATACTATAATTTATACTTATAGTGTAAAAGAAATCCCTTAGTTTTATATAATCATCAGTATTGGTTTTACTAATTTCCTTGGGAGCGTCGTCTATTTTATATCCAAGGTATGCTTTGGTCTCTTCATTCTTGCAACTTATATATCCTAAAGTTCCATCCATTTCAAAATGCAAGTCTGCATTTACTCCATTTGCATACACTATGGGTGTTTCATTTGTGTCAGCGAGAAAAGTGTATGCGAGGTTATTTATAATTCTGAACAGAACATCAAGCAATGTAGACTTCCCCGAACCATTTTTACCAGCGATGCAGCATACACTAATGGAAGTTCTTTGAATATTGTTGTTGGAAATTCCATAAAGCAATTCATTTGCCTTATTACGTTTCTCTTCTGTTTTAGGGTCTAATAACACATATCCATTATCCGTTGGTGCTGGATAATCACCCAAGGGAAACCATCCTTCAAGCAGATTCTTTTGAATCATGCTGTCCATCTTGCGTATATTTATTCCAAGTATTCTCATTTTGATATAATAGATTAATCCAGCTCTGGCTTATCCGTTAGTACTAAATTTAGGGCATAGCCCTTTGTATAGGCACTTTTACAAGTGCATACATATTGAGATGTTGAAAATTTTACTTGTTTATTAACTATCTTATACATTTCCTTCGCTCGACAATATTAAAGCAAGCTTTTATTGTTCTCACTTATCGAAAATGTTTTATACTTTTTCTCGCCATGGCAAAGTTTAAGCAAGCTTGCTTTGCTCATGACTTATCGAAAAAGTTCCAAATCTTCACTGCTATACATAATTAAATGTTATAAATTCAGCAACGAAGATACTTCTTTCTCTAATTTGAGTGCTTACTGAATGCCTTGCCATTAACTCGATATTACGTATTCCATTTTATCTGAAACAGGTACTAGTCCCCCTGTTTCTCGAACTCACGTTATATCATTTATCTGTTTTCTTTAATGCCCGGGCAACTTTAGGCTTCAAACATCAGACCACAGACATAAGTACGTTTTTTAAAGACAAGGATTCCCCCCATGCATCTAAAAAATTGTTACCATTGAATATTTTTAAGACCTGAAAGTTCCCTTTTTAAAGAAGACTTCAACGCTTCTCTTGATTTAGCAAAAACTTCTAAAGAAGAATAGGCGGAATTGCTTTCCCCGCGTACAGAAGCATTACTTGCTTCTTTTTTATCCGTAGAATATATTGTTACCATAACATTCTTACTTTTCAAAATAATGATGATTCAAACTTGGATCAAAATAATGCTTTCTTTTAATCCATATAAAACCATCACCTTTTGTAATCACTGCCACATCAACAGGACCACCAACTGTTTCTTCATCTGTTGTTACATGGCGTTTTAAACATGTCATTTTTACAAGGCTTTCTGCCATATCAGCCAAGTCTTCCTTGCTAAGCATTGCAACTGTTTCAAGTAGCTTATCAGTATAATGATCACTAATATACTTATTTAAATCATCAATAAAAGGTCTTACTTTGTCATCAATATCAATTCCATTTAACACATCTATAAGTTGTTGAGGGGCAGACACTTTAGCTAGTTCATCAACTATATCATTTCTAAAGTTATCAAATCTACCTCTTAAGCCATCAGTAATTGTGGCACGAAGTGAAGGATCAACCCCTCTAACAACTGTATTCGCAACATCTGTCTGTGCAAAAGGAGCTACACATGCATTACATTTATTAGATACCTCATATTCAGACGTTAATACGTGTTTCAAATGATTATCAAAGGCTAAATCGACATGATATTCATAATATGATGGAAATAAGTCAGTTTCTCCATATCCCCAAAATACAAGTCCTGTATAGCTCAAGTAAGTGCTGAAATCTGCCATCATAATCCAAAACAGTGCATCAACAAACACATCCTTAAAATCTACAGGGCAGTCAGTATCAGATAAAGCAGTACTTAGAACATTATTGATTATTTCATCTCCGTAATTGATCAATTTCTCTTTTGAATAATCCTCAAAGCCTGCACCTCGTTTAAAAGCAGAGTAATCTGATGAGAATTTTTTTAGGATGAGCATAATTTTATCAAATAGATTCTTGCTATCTTTCGTTATACCCTCCTGATTTATTTGATCATTAGCCGTATTAAAACATTCATTCCATAACCCATTAGCCATAATTGTAACATGAAATTTCTGATCTTCAACCAGCTTGGGCAGGATATCGGAAATAACATATCTCCAAAAGTCATCTGCATATTGAGATAATTTATCAAATGAATTATCCTTGAGATGATCATCACGATACATCTTAAAGATATTCTCCCACGGTACACCATGGAAGTCAAGATTGTTATAAATAGCAACTCCTACTGGGTGTTTCTTAGAAAGAGCAAAGATTTTGTTCGTGTTATTAGTAATTTTGCTCTTAGAAGCAAACGTATATGTTGCTGCGCTATCAGCAGCAAATGCTACACCACGCCTATTGATTGTTCCTACAATTGCTGTCATTTTATTAAAATTAAAATATTAACGTCCTAGCTTATAGTAATAGATGCTACATTATGTTCTATGTACATAGACTTCTCTCCATTCTGCGTAACGGTCCTAAATACAACAGATTTTGTTGCATCTGTCGGTACGAACTTGTCGTTCACAGGTACCGTTACTGAAGGTAGAGTTTTCTGTAATGCATCTATAAACGCGAGTTCGAGATAATATTCTAA
>ULZF01004940.1_pt1 | contig 21274 bp, 15 predicted proteins | sample 1962961 | NCBI WGS metagenome assembly ULZF01 (sample SAMEA4835885, study PRJEB28245) | human gut metagenome | biome: gut microbiome; material: fecal sample | place: Denmark | collected 2008
ACTGCAACAAGCCGTTTTGGAGGAAGCTGATGTACAAGGCGTTTGTTCGTGCGAAAAGCGGCTGCGACAAATGGCACGATTACGAGATGTCAGTTGCGCCTTATGAAACCGACAAGCCTATTTATTATGAATTTACATCGTGCCCGGCAGCGGAGTTTGCTATCAAGCACGGTCTTACGGATATTATGCCCGCCCTGTGCAATGTGGACTTTGCGTCTATGGAACTGCTACACGCAAAGCTTATACGGGCGACTACCTGCGTGAACGGCTGCCGGTGCGACTATACCATCTGCGGCGATAAGAATCCGTACGTAAAGTCGCATCCCGAATATCGGGATGAGGCGGGCTTCAGGAGAAACAAATAAAAACGCAATGCAAAGGCGGTGAGACAAATGGAAACTTTTCTTGGAATCATGATCCCTTTCTTGGGTACAACGCTGGGCGCGGCCTGTGTGTTCTTTATGAAAAAATCACTCGGCGATCTGGTGCAGCGCGCCCTTGCGGGCTTTGCCGCCGGTGTGATGGTGGCAGCGTCCATCTGGAGCTTGCTGATCCCCGCCATTGAGCAGTCGGAGGGCATGGGCAAGCTGTCCTTCCTCCCTGCCTTTATCGGATTTTGGGTCGGCGTGCTGTTTTTGCTCCTGCTTGACCGTTTGATTCCCCATCTTCATGTGGGAAGTGAACAGGCCGAGGGTCCGAAAAGCAAGCTCGGGCGCACCACCATGATGGTGCTGGCTGTTACCTTACATAATATCCCGGAGGGAATGGCAGTCGGCGTGGTGTATGCAGGCTTTCTTTCGGGAAATATGCAAATTACGGCGGCAAGCGCACTGGCGCTGTCCCTCGGCATTGCCATTCAGAATTTTCCCGAGGGTGCTATAATCTCCATGCCGCTCCGGGCGGAGGGGGAACGCAAGGGCCGAGCGTTTCTCGGCGGTGTGCTTTCAGGAATAGTTGAGCCTATCGGCGCGGTGCTGACGCTTCTCGCGGCGCAGCTTGTGATCCCGGCGCTGCCGTATCTGCTGAGCTTTGCCGCAGGTGCAATGCTCTATGTGGTGGTAGAGGAACTGATACCGGAAATGTCGCAGGGACGGCACTCGAATCTCGGCACGGTGTTCTTTGCGGTAGGATTCAGCGTCATGATGGTGCTGGATGTGGCTTTGGGATAAGGAAGTAAATGATGATTTTACAGGTGATTTTGGAGGGCATAGGACTTGGCGTTCTGCTCATTCTGGTTTGCGCCATCGGTATCCACAAGGGCGCGGTGGGCATGGTGCATCTTTACAGCCCTGAAGTTCAGGACAGGTGTGTAACGCTGGGACTTACAACACACGAAAAAATCAAGCGGAACGCTTTGATTTTCAAAGCTGTCTGCGTCCCCGGCTACATCGCCTATGTGCTGGTGTGCGTCTATGCACTCAACGGTGCGCGGGGCTTTCTTGCAGGCTTCTGGCAAATGCTCGTTATTTTATCGGTGATGAACCTGATGGACCGTTTCCTTGTTGATGATTTTTGGGTCGGTCACACAAAGGCGTGGACAATTCCGGGAACAAAGGACTTAAAACCATACATCACCGCAAAAGACAAAGCAAAATGTGGCTGTTCGGCACGGTGGGAATGGCGGTCATTTCGGCAGCACTGGCGGCAATCACGATGCTTTTTATGAAAATATGAGGTGATAGAAATGCTGTTTCAAACATATGGCGGCAGGAGGAATCCTGCCGTGCTGTTCTTTCATGCAATGGGCGTGACAGGAGCAAGCAGCGAACCGGTTGTGAAATATTTGCAGGATCGGTATTTCTGCATCTTGCCCACCTCCACCGTTTACTGCGAGGGGCAGAAATATGTCAGCAAGGCGGACGAAATACGGCAGGTGGAGGACTTTCTGCATCGACAGGGCGTGGAGCGGCTGGCGATGGTGGTCGCTTTTTCTATCGGCGCAGACCTTGCCATGGCGTTTCTGACGCAGACGAAGCTACCCGTGGAGCACGCTTTCTTTGACGGCGGGCAGTTTGCGCAAATCGGAAAAGGTACGCGCCGCATTATGACACCGTTTCTGTATTTCGCTATCAAGAGCCTATATTGGTCGAAGGGCGGCACACTGAAAAAGATTCTGTGGTGTGACGATGACTCCATAAAGCCGTATTTTATAGACGCAGGGAAAAATCTGACTTATACAGATTTGCGGCGGCAGATTTCGGACAGTTTGGAGGATAAAGCCTTTCCGTCACTTCCCGAAGAATTGCAAAAACATACCTATTTCGAGTTTGGCAGTATAGAAGATCATTTCAAATACCGTCAAGCAGTGATGGAAGCCTACCCCTGTGGCCATTATCCCGTGTTTGAGGGATACGAGCATATGCAGTATCAGATACGCGATCCAAAGGGGTTCGCCGAAATGCTGGCACACATCGCCGAGCGTGACTGTATGCCGGAACTGCCATTTATCAGAAAGTGAGTGATACCCATGAAATACAAAATCGAGAAAAACACCGTACAGGAGACGCTGATCATTCCGCTGTATGCGCGGAAGGTCTGCTCAGAACTATACCCGAATCTTTGCCGGGACGAAACAGCGGTTCGCCTGATTGACGAGATCGACTACGATTTTTCTGAGGCGGAGAAAAACTCCCACGGTCTGATGCAGCGTTTCGGTTCATTGGAGGTAGCCATGCGGCAGAATGACCTTGCTTTCGAGGTGCGCGATTATCTGAAGACGCACCCCAATGCGGCGGTGGTCAATCTGGGCTGCGGGCTGGACGGCACCGGAAGAAGCTGCGACAACGGCAGCTGCAAGATGTACAATTTGGACTTTCCCGATGTCATCGCCGTGCGCAATGAGCTTTTGCCCGCCGGGGAGCGTGAAGAAAACATCCCATGCGATTTGAATAATACTGAATGGTTTTCAAAAATCGACGCCTCCGGCGGCGCGGTATTTTTCGCTTCCGGCGTGTTTTACTACTTTTTAACCGAGCAGGTCAAAGCTCTTGTGCAGGGTATGGCAGACGCTTTTCCGGGCAGCGTGCTGGTGTTTGACGCGGCAAACCGGACGGCGGTGAAAATGATCGCCAAAACCTGGCTCAAGAGCGCGAAAATCAAGGACGTGGGCGCATATTTTGCTGTTTCGGACGCGAAAAGCGAGCTTTCTCCGTGGGACAGCCGCTTGCAGGTCACAAGCCGCGGCTATATGTTGGGCTACAACGATCTCCGTGACCCATCCGTCAGCGGCTTTTTCCGTTTTCTCGCAAAGGTAGGCGACGACATGATGAAAATGCAGATTGTGAAGGTCGGATTCGGAGGCAGAAAATGAAATCGAGTAAAGAAAAACGGGCTCTTATTGCCGGTATGATCGGGTGCTTGCTCTATGTGATTGGCGTCTTTTTGTTTGCGGCGACCGGGAAAATCCAAAGCACGGAATCCGCCAGACACCTGCTGGTGCTGGTGCTGGTGCTGGGATTGGTTCTGCTGCGGGAGATGGCGAAATGCGGAGAATGTAAGGAGACAGTGCAATGAAATACTTGGGTATGCCCTTGGGGATGTGGGCACTGTTTGCGCCATCCTTCCGAAAACAGCTGACAGCGGTGTTCGGCTATGATACCGATACGGCAAAAGCGATCACGAAAAAGGCAAAACCGAAATACAGGGAGATCATCGCAGACCTGCCGGAGTTTGAAAAGGCCGACCGGTTCAAGATGAACATTGTCAACTGTGCAATGCTCGGTGCGTTTATTCTCTCCATGCCGGAGCGCCCAAAGGTGGACAGACTGACAGATTACTACGCAAAATCCATGATGACAAAGCCCATGAAATGGTTCTGCCGCAAAAGCGGAAAAAGCAAATTCACCGAAAAGGACATTGCAGGTATGAAAGCCACCGCCGCGCTGAGAGCCGCTGACCGCAACCCCTACTCGTGGAATATGGAGCTTTACGAATACCCCGACGACAGCGGCTACGAGGGACGCTTCACCAAATGCGGCATCTGTGTGCTGATGAAAAAGCTGGGGCTATATGACCTCACTCCCGCGCTGTGCCGTCTGGACTATACCATGAGCGAGGCGGGCGGCGCGACTGACTTTGTGCGGCAGTACACTCTCGCCTCCGGCGGCCCGTACTGCGACTGCGGATATAAGAAGAAGCTTTAGAGGGGAGATAAAATTATAAAAGCTACTTATCTTTTTCCGATTTTCCGTGAGACTGCGGCAAAATTTGCCGTCTCTGTCTCGCAATTAAAAAAAGCAGGATTGTTTTAAAACAATCCTGCTTTTCTTGTCATAACCGAACAAAACAAAATAATACAATCCGAAAGTCCGTATTTAAATATTGATGTCGGGAAGTTCAATGGGTCCCGAGACGTCGGTTGTAGTCGGTTCAGAACTGATGGTAATAATATCAGCCGTGCAAAATTCCGTTATTTCAAATGACGGAGCAGAATACTCTTCTTTCATTCTTTTTTCTCCTTTTTTTAAGTCCTGTAAGCTGCGGCGGATTTTCCGTATCGCATCATAGCCTGCGTTAAATCATCAAGAGCAGTGCCCTTATATGCACTTGACTGCTGAATAACACTTGCGTATGATTCGACGCTGAAAAGCATTGTGTTGCTGCAAGGAACGCCGTTTTCATAAACCGTAAGCAAAAGCTTATCGCTCAGCTCGTGTGCAAAAAGCTCATTACAATAAACATAATATGTGCCGTCGCCGTTATTCACAAAATCATTTTTGTCATAGGTAAATTTTGTGTTCCTAAATGCGATTTCAACGGTCTTGTTTTCAACGTCCTTAGCGGAAAACTTAGCCCTGAGCATAATTGAATTGTTGAGCACCAAGCCGCAAGTATTCCATTGCGCCGTAGGACTGCTTATCGTTTTGTAATTTAAGTCGCTGATATTCTTGAACTTCTCTGCCCCATTGCTGCCCCAGCTTTTTTGAACAGCGGTCAGCTCGGAATTAACAAGATTATCCGTCTTATACCCTACATATTTCTGTGCCATCGCACCGTAATTCAGCAAATCCACAAGCAGCGTGCGAAGCTTTGAGTATTCATCGCTGCTGTATCTGTTGAGCAATGTATAAGCATACTCCTTGACGCTCAACGCCTTTTCGGGGCTTGTGTATTCCTCGTTTCCCTTTTTGGCGTGCAACACCGCAGTAACCTCATCATTCATAAGCTGCGGATTTATGCCCTTGTACGAGAATACGTAGTAATCCCCGTTCTGTTTATATTGTGTAGCCTTTTCTTCTTTTCCGTTACATTTAAATGTCATATAGAAATCATCGTAAGACGAAAGACTGCTTTTAGGTACTTTGAAATTCATTGTTATGCTGCTTTCGAGCGATATTGAAGCCTTGTCAATTGCAAGTGCGGGCTTTTCTTCCGGAGCAGCTTTGTTTTTGTAATAATATGTAACAACCGTACCGTCTGAAACAATCGGCTCATTCAAGCCGTCGGCCTTCACAAATTCATAACCGTAAAGCGATTTTGCCGGCGTTAAACCAAGCTTTGTGCCATACGGAACAGTAAATGTTCCTCCGGCAGTATTCGGTATTTCTGTGCCGTCCTCAAATTTATATTGGATTGAAACGGTTGTGTAACGCTGTGTTTCCGTATTATCGTCCGCTAAGATGTTACCGTTTTCGTCAAGCACCTGAAATGCCACGGTATCACCGTTCAAAAGCTGAGCGTCGGACGGGATTTGATAAATAAGCGAGCAGCTCTTCAGACCTGAATTAAAATCGCTTTTGATGTGGTCCAAAGCACCTATCGGCCAGAAATTCGCCTTATCATTCCAAACGGGAATGTCAAAGGTTTGAGTAGTCTGAAGCAGATTACCCGATGAATCGGTTGCAACGCTGCCGTCGGAATGCCTTATCCACATATTGAACCTTATCTGCCTTGCTTGCTTATCCGAAACATTTTGAATGACAGTGCGCAGTTCGATTTTTTTACCGTTCATATCGGTATTAAATCTGCTTTTACCGTTACCGCTTAAAAGCCTGCCGCTGCGATTTGAAGTATAAGTATAGTACGAGCTTGTTTCAAGGTCCGTAAAATCAGATGGACTTGAGTAGGCTCCGGTGTACTCCTTAACCTCAGGCGTGGCAACGTATAGCTCTGCATCCTTGACAAGCTGAGACATTCTCTTGTAGCCCTGCAAGCGGCAAACCTCGCAAAACTGATAATTTGTATCTCTCATTATACACTCGTAGCTTGAGACAAGCATTTTTGAGCCGTAAGCATTGCGGCAGGTATAGGTGTTTCTGAAGCCTAAAAGCTGAGTCCATTTTATCTTTGCCGGGTCTTCAACCGAGGAGAGATTCAGGGACTTCAGTTCCTTATCCCCAAGTAAATATCCGTTGCTGTACTCATCGCCGAGGCCGAGCAAGCTATGCCCAAGCTCGTGTGCAAAGGTCTTAGGCGCACGATAGCTGTCTGACGGTGTAATAAAATAGTGGAAGCCGTATTCACGATTGTTATAGGCGCCGCCGAAATCTGATTTTGTATTTACAACCACGGCGAACTGCGCAATATAATCGTGAACATAGTAATACGGTTCATACTCGTTCGACTCGCCGTTAGGTTTCGTCGGAATCGTGTTCGGGTCGGTTGTTTTTTTGATATGAGCATCGTGAATTTTCTCTATAAACTCAGGCCCTATACATCTTTCCAAAATATGGTTCTTCCATTGGCTTCCGTGGAGATTATTAGAAATAACCGGAGAATTGTAGCTGTCAACTATAACATCGAAGAAGGTGCTTCCCCCGTTATCAAATGTAGACTCTGAGGCTGTACAGAGGGCGTAAACGTTAAATCTGTCGGCATAGCTGCGATACGGCTCGTATTTCATAGCCTCTTGCCAAAGTCGTTTTACATCATTGATAAATTTACCCTGCTGACTTTTTGTATATCCCTCACCGCAAATGACGACAACCATATTTTCCGTGTCGCTGCGAGTCTTCTGAATAGTGTATACGGGAATGGTGGGATTAGAGTATTTCCCGTCAGCCGAATACCATGGTCCGAGCGTGGGCTGAATGCTTTGCTCGGTGCTGACATTCCAATCGGGATTTGCCTCTTCTGCAGGCTCTGAAATTGTATAATCCGCCTCCTGCTTATTCGGAGCAGAGCCGACATAAGGATTGCCCTGAGTGCCGCTGCCGGAGGTTGCGACAAAATACTCGGTATCGAGATAAAACGCAGGTCTTACGCCCAAATCGGAATACCACGGAGCATATCTGCCCACCTCGCCCGACGAGCTGACATAACGCATATCATGATTACAGTCGGTAACGGGAGTACGAAGCCAATAAGGCCAAGCCATACCGTCATTGTTGTATGCGACATAATAGCCTTTAAGATTTTTCCACACGGCGTTAGCCTGTTTTACATCGAGAAGGAACACCTTTTCGGTCGTGGTTTCAAAATATGAATCATCATAATTAGCCACAGCCTCCGAAATATCGGTGTAGTATAACAAATCGGAATTTGCGTCGCCCTCAACAATACCCTTATTGTATTCGGGATGAGAGACAAGAGAACGCTGGGTAACGGTTTTCATAGCGGCAATTTCCGACTTTGAAAATTCATTTAAAAAGCCCGCTTTATTATTATAGGCCCCTGTTCCGCTGACATAACCATCCTTCGGCGGGTTACCGCAAAGCCAATCGACCTTACCTGCGGCCGCAGTTGAATTGAGCCAGGAACGCATATTGCTGTCTCTCCAATAATTTGAGCCGTAATCGGCGCGCTTATAGCTTCTGCTGTGCGATTTCGAATTGCTGTTGTCGTTTGTCTTGGCATCATACGCAAGAGTGTCAACAATTCTGTCTGCAAGCATAAGCGGACCGTTATCATCAATACTCACGCAACGCCAAAGAATCGAGGCATTATTATATGTTCCCATTTTGACATAATCGCCCACTTTAATATCAGGCTTTGACGCCGCCTGAGCGAACATAGGCAGCAGCGAAACAGCCATGCACATCGTAAGCAATACTGCCGTCAGTTTTTTACCATTAACTCAATCCTTTACCAAAGATATTTGCTTTCATTATATATGACTTGGTTATAGTTGTCAACACAATTAATCGTTAAACTTTTGTCAATTATGGCAGTTGCCTCTCATAATAAAATGCTTTCCGCAGCGTTAACACTCACGCTTTCCTTTTGCCGCTTATATATGACAAAAAAACGTTTGATTTGCCCTTAAACACAAAAAAGCACCCTCCACTTTCATTAAAAAAGCAGAGAGTGCTTTACATGGTTAAAAACAATTCACTTGGCCGCAAAGGCCGCAAGTATCAGCTGCAAATTGAACTGATAATTTTTTCCGCGTCAAACGGCTCGCCGAAATGATTTTTATAATCCGAATTTAATATATATACCGTTACCTTATCGCTGCTTTCCGCTACGATACTGAAATATGACGAAGACCGCATTTCAAATTTGTCTGTGTAATTACAGTATTTATATCGGTAATCGCCATTGGTTCCGTCTGTATATTTAATGCTTTTTCCGCCGACCGAGGTCTTCCTTAACAGTTCTTTTTCAAGCCTTTTCTTAATAAGCTTTCGCGAAGCCGCCGTTCCGCCGGTATACTCATATACGGTAGCTGTATAATAGTTATAGCTGCCGTCGCTTTTGGAATAATTATCAACAGTATAATAACCGCTTAAAAATCCGTTTGAATACAGCTCATCATCCGAACGCTCAGCCTCGTAATCAGACAAATCGACAAAATTACCCAAGCTGTATTTACTCTCGGCGGCTTCTTTATAGCTGCTCGTCTTTTCGCTGCCCGAATTTACAAATACCGCGGCAAAAAACGACACGGAGAAAACCACGCAGAAAGCCGCTATACATAATGAGCTTATCTTAAGCGCGGATTTTATTTTTGCGTCATTGACAAAAAAGTAAGCGATATAGCAAATTATTCCGGGTATCAAAATTATGCTCGGTATAATCAGTTCAAAGGTATCCACAACAATATATATCGGTGTTGTTGTTACTTGGCTTTTGACAAAAGCCCAAAGAAGCCCCAATGCCACCACTGCAATTAAAATGACGACGAGATTTTTAATTGATTTCTTTTTATCCATATTAACCCCCGCTTTTTATAAGTAACAGAATATGTGTTACTTCCGCAACATATTGTATGTATACAATATGATATATTGCTTTTTTTGTTTTGTCAACAGCGGCTGCTTTTAAGAACGATAAAGGAAACCAAATGCACTTTACCGACAACCGAACACGGTATACTCTGCCGCTTTTATTACGGCTTGTTCACACACAACGAAAATGCAAAAAACAGGACATAGCTTTTGCTATATCCTGCTTTTTTGGCGGAGAGTGAGGGATTCGGCTCACTTCGTTCGCCCTCGAGTTTGCTCCGCAAACTATCCTATTATAGACTTCTTTTGACAAGACTTCGTCCTGCAAAAGATTGTAAGGGTTTGAATCCCTTTTTAATTTAAAGCAAAAACAGGATACAGCTTTTGCTATATCCTGCTTTTGTGGCGGAGAGTGAGGGATTCGGCTCACTTCGTTCGCCCGCGAGTTTGCTCCGCAAACTATCCTATTGTAGACTTCTTTTGACAAGACTTCGTCTTGCAAAAGATTGTAAGGGTTCGAATCCCTTGCTGTCTTATCAACAAAAAAATAAAGGGTATAGCAAACGCTATACCCTTTATTCTTGGCGGAGAGTGAGGGATTCGAACCCTCGGTCCCGTTAGGGATTACCTGATTTCGAGTCAGGCCCGTTATGACCACTTCGATAACTCTCCGTATTCGGTTTTGTTAAGCTCAACAAAGAGCTTATATATTTTACCAAACGTACATACCTTTGTCAAATGATTTATTCAAATATTTTAATTTATTGCAATCAATAAGGGTTTTGTGCCTACGCAAAACGGATTTGCATGGTAAAATCCGTCAATGTTTGCGCAAAAACGGCGATTACAGCATCATTTCAGATAAAAAAGCTATCTTCTCGGCACGGTAAAGGTAAAGATGAACAATTTTATACGAATGCATTATTGCATTCCGTATTTTGTCTTAATTCGTTCAAGAACCGAGCCTATAGGCTTTGCAAGCACTATTATAAACGCAACATTTGAAACTACATAGGTAAGCGTAACGGGCACAGCCGACGTAACAGCGGCAATATACCGCGTCAGATTAAACGTGCCGTCATACCAAAGGGTTGTGTAAATATCCATAAGCAAAGAATACAGCACTCCCGAAACGGCACTGTAAATTATTCTGAACACAAGGCTCTTTTTAAGCTGCGGAGCGAAAACTCCAGCTATAAGCCCGACTATACCCCACGAAAACATCTGGAACGGTGTCCATGGACCCTGTCCAAAATAAAAATTCGATATTACGGCGGTCAGCGCACCCGTCATAAAGCCTGCCTGCGGGCCGAAATACATCGCTGTTATTATAACGAGTGCCGTCACCGGTTTTACGCTGGGTGCCCACGCAAAAATAAGTCTGCCGACTGCCGACAACGCGACCATAACAGCTATTAAAATCATTTCCTTTGTACCGCTTTTCCCCTTTTCAAAGGCGAGAAAAAACGGAACGCACGACAACACGGCAACGCAAAGCGATATCCATGCATACTGTTTATCTTTAAACACTGTGGCTCCGAGCAAAACCGCCGCAGGCACCAAAATGCACGGAAAAATATACGAAAACCATTTTTTAACCATTATCTTCTCCGTTTCCGCGACAGCACTCAGCCGCCTCTTCACTCGTTATCGCTGTGGGACAAAGCGGACGGGCTATGCGGTTCGCCGCCGTCGTATAAAAATTATTTTCCGCGAAAAACGTATTCGGCGCATCGGAAGAAACGATTTCGCCGTCAAAGAACAGCGCGCACCTATCGGCGCCGACAGCGGCAAACTCAACATCATGAGTTACCATAACAACCGTTATTCCGTCCGATTTAAGTTTCTTCAATATATTCAAAAGCGAGGACTTTGAAAAGGCGTCAAGTCCCTTTGTCGGTTCGTCCAAAAGCAGTATTGTAGGCTCTGAAAGCAATATTTTCGCAAGGGCGCATTTTTGCTGTTCACCGCCGCTGAGGTCATAAGGATGCTTCGTAAGTAAATCCGTTATGCCGAGTTTTTCGGAAATATCGCGTATTTTTTCTTCACACTCTTCTTTTTTATACTCCATCGCCTTGAGCATTTCTTGGAGATCGCCCGAAACGGTATCCTTTAAAAATACCGTCTGCGGATTTTGCGGCAGATATGCAAGCTTCTTTCGGTACAGCGAATTGCCCTTATAATCCTTGATTTTTTTGCCGTCTATCTTTATTTTGCCGCGGTACGGCTTATTAAGGCCCGAAATAACATTCAGCATTGTCGTTTTTCCCGTGCCGTTGCCGCCGAGAATACAAATTATCTCGCCGCGATTCACTTTAAGATTTACACCGCGCAGAATGTCGGGCAAATCTCTTTCATATCTGAACCAAACATTTTTAAGCTCGATTGCCGTATCGGTTTTATCGGAATATTCTGATTTATCACCGTCGGAAAAGTCTATATTCCTTTTGAAATTACGTCTGAAAAACTCCTGCCCCTCTTTAACCGTAAGCGGGCAGACTTCGTCCGACGAGAGCAGATTGTAAAGCCTTACGGCACTCGGAAGACCCTTGAGCATAGGGTGCTCGGGATTTATTATTTTTAGATTTTTGCCGACGGCACGCGGTAAATCATACAAAAGCACGCAGCCGTTTTCCATAAGCAAAACCTTATCGGCTATCGGGAAAACGTCCTCAAGACGGTGCTCTACCAAAAGCACGGTAATGCCGAATTCGGTATTCAGCTTCTTAAGCGTCGCTATAAAATCAGCCGCGGCTATGGGGTCAAGCTGACTTGTGGGCTCATCTAAGATAAGCACCTTGGGCTGCATTACCATAACCGACGCAAGATTTAAAAGCTGCTTCTGACCGCCCGAAAGCTCGTCGGTTTTTTTGCGGAACCAATCCTGTATGCCGAAATAGCTCGCCATCTCGCCCACTCTGCGGCGAATTACGTTTTGCGGCACGCCGAGATTTTCAAGACCGAACGACAGCTCATGCCAAACCTTGTCCGTAACTATCTGATTATCGGGATTTTGCCCGACAAACCCTATGGCACATGCACTCTCGCGAAGGCCGAGGGAATCGATGCTTTTCCCGTTATAGAGTATCTCGCCGCTCTTTTCACCTGCGGGAGCAAGCTCGTTTTTAATCAACTTTAAAAGGGTGGTCTTTCCGCAACCCGTTGCGCCGCATATTACAGTAAAATCACCCTGCCCGATGTTAAGAGAAATATTGTGAAGAGTGTCTTTTTCCGCCTTGGGGTAACGGAAATTCAAATTTTCGATATGTAATATTTCCACTTTAAATTCTCCTTTACCTCAATAAAAAACGGAAGAAACGATAATATAAAAAACGAAATGTACGTAATCAGGGATTTTGATGAAAGGCTGATTTTGCCTAGCTCCGGATAAAATGTAAAATCGATGCTTCCGCTGCCGACGCCTATAAGTACGGCAGCAAAAAGCAATAATCCCGACAATAAAACCGCCGCGTCTCTCGCCCCGAATTTAAACAGCGAAAAGTTTGTTCTGCCGTGCAGACCGTATCCGCGCGCTCTCATAGACGACGACAGCTCCATGGAATTTTCAAGCGACCACGAAATCATCGCCGTAAACACTCGTATTCCGCCGCGTAATCTGTCGACATAGCTTTTTTGCGAATAAAGCCCCATTGCCTTTTGCGCTCTGCTCACATTTTTCATCTGTCTTTTAAACATCGGAACAAATCTGAGAGCCATGGAAAGCACGAGCGACATTTTCGGAATAATTCTGCCGAACAGATACAAGAATTTATCCTCGGTCATAATTTCATTATAGCACTTGCACCAAAACAGCACTCCGACAACCATCACCGAGATAAAAACGCCGTAAACAACCGCTTCAAGCGTTACCGGGTTACCGTTCATAAAGAAAAGTGGAGTAACGCCGTTATGTGAAAACAGAGGATTTGTAACAGCCACAAGCAGAAAAAGCGGAAGATAAAAGCCCATATCGCTTAAAATAACCTTTTTCCTCACGAGCATAAGCGAAAACATAATGCCGCCGAGGAGTGCTGTGAGCTGTATTACGGGATTCCATACAAACATAGCCGTTAACAGCACAGATATAAAATATGTAAAAGTAACAGCCGGATGATATCCGCCGAAAGCTTTCATCCCGTTTCATCTCCCATCCATATACAGCCGACGTCCTTGCCGAGATCGCAGGTATAGACCCATGCTATTCGGTCGCCGTCCTTCAGTTTGTATTTTGAGCATCCGTAATTCGGAAATTCGCCGTTCACCTGATACATCCAACCCGAAAGCGGTCCGCAGGAAAATTCGTACAGATAATTTATACCCTGAACGTATACGCTGCCATAGCTGTTTTTATCGGCACCCTGATACTCCATCTGTATTTTATTATACCTTACCGCCCTGTCAAGTATATCAAAAACGGTGTCGCCGGGTCTTAACACATATTCGGTTTCCGGCAATATAACGCCGTTTTGCGGCACGTATTTATCGGATTGCAGGGCTTTGTCAAGCTCGTCGTAATTTTGAAGCACGGTATCACAGCGAATACTGATAAAAACCGTCTCGCTCTGCGGGGTTATATCGTCGATATGAGTAAGGTAATACTCGTCAACGGACTGAATGTTTGTGCCGTGAATCAATACGGCTATTATCAGCGCCAACGACAGGAGCGCCAAAATATCTTTTTTCAATTATGACTCCCCTTCCACGAGAAAAAATTACCGCATTTCGTCGTCTTCATCCTTATACATTGCCGCAAGCTCCTCCATTTCGAGAGTTTTTTTCATCTTACGGCGTCTGATTCTTATAATTATAAACACGGTAAGTCCTACCGCTAAAACAAACAGTACAACAGATATTACTATGGCGCGAACGATATTGTCAAGCTTTGTCTTTGTCTTGACGACATCCTCCCAACGCTCGATTTTTGCTCTGTCATATTCGCTGAGCGCGTTATAGCGTTTAACGATTTTATTCACCTTGCCCCTATCCTTGAGCGTGATTTTATCAAACGGATAAAGCTCGGCTTTAATGTCGTCGTTCAGCGAATCTATTTCCGCCTGAACCGCGGCAATTTGCTCCTTTGCCGAAACAAGCTTTCGGAGATATGCGTCTTTACCGTCAAAATCTTCACTCCTTTCGAGCTTATCAAGCAATGTTACAACCAAAACATACTGCTCCGTAGTGAGTTTTTCGGGCAGAGAGTCAACCATTGCACGGTCGGAATCGGTAAAATACAAAATGGCGTCGTCGTTTGCGTCATCATCCGAAAACACAATCACCGCGGTTTCACCCGCTATTTCCGAAACGTCTATTCCGCGTTTTTTGGCTTCATCGGACAAAGTCCAATAATTGCTCACGTAGCACCGCTCTGTTTCGGGCAACGAATAAAAAACCGCAAGAAGCTCGCGAAGCGTTTGTTTATCGGTCTTATTGCCGATTTTAGAAATGTCGGAAGTAAGGTCGTTTATTCGCGATTTAAGCGCGGAGCTCTGCTCTTTTCTGAAATCGAAAAGAGTTCTCATACCGTTTTTTTGCCGCCAAAGAGATGCCATGGTATAAAGGGTCTGCTCCGACGCCATGGTATTTGATTTATCGGGCAAAGATGTGGGATTGTCGGGGTCGTAAGTAAACGAATGGACAAATCCGCCGTCCGTCATTCTGTAACGCATTATACCGTCAAAAAGGGTGTTGCCGTTTTTTATGAAACGGCCGTCCGAGAGAGGGTCGATATTAAGACTGCACAGCGCCACCGCCACCCAATCGGTACTCTCTACATTCTGAGTTCCCCAGCTTTTGTAGTCGCCCGTGTCGAGTTGCAGACGTGAAAGGCACAAAACCGCTTCATCAACAACCTCGTGCACCGTTTTGCTCTCATCGGCGGACAACGCTTTTCTGTGATAAGAATATATTTTTTCGGAATTATAATATGGTGCGAGTGCCGTTATCGCCATAGCGGTAATATCAGGGTCTGCATCATCCGAACTCAGGGCAAATCCGCCGTCGGAAAGCTGCTTTGAAATTATTTCAACGATTATATCGTCGCGGGTGTTGTACGCTCCGTCAGGCACGGCATAGCGCATACTGTCAAGAGTTATAAGCCCCCATATCCAGCCGTTTATGCCCTGTCTTCCGAGCGGCGTTGTCTTGCCGCGGTCGTAGGTTCCGTCCGCTATCAGATTTATCGGCGCGCCGTTTTCGTCGGTTCCGAAATTTGTCGGGTCGCCGCCCATAGCGAGAACGGCGAGTGCTATTCTGTGCCACTCGGTTGCCTTTGCGGCACTGAGCCTTCCGCTTTCGCGATAACGCTCCTCTACTCTGTCTTTTATGACCGCAAGGTAGCCCTCGTTGTTATCCTGTATTCCGAGTCTGCCGAGAGCTATGGGATACCAATCCCCCGGAGTAGTACCCGCATTTTCCAAATATTTATCGTTAATCAAATATCCGTCGGGTTCCGAGCCGTTATCGGCTTTTTTCCATGCGATAATACCGTCCGCGACGCTAAGGAAATTGTCGGACGTATACTCCTTATTCTCTTTTGCCGATACGATGAAAGAAATTGAGGATATAACACACAGGACGCATAAAAACACCGAAATAACACGTTTTGTCATTTTTGAGAAGAGCTCTCCTTAACAGATTTTTCTTTTTCGCCGTTTTTGCGGCGTTTCTTTACATAAAACACAATAAAGCATACTCCGCCTGCCAAAACGATAAATGCCGATACCAAACATATTACCGCGACAAGCGTTTTTGATTTTTTGTTTTCCGACAATGATACGGCGTTTTCCGTGCTCTCTTCGCTCTCGGAAAGAGCCTCTGAAGCTTCGGTTATCTCCTCCGTTTCCGCATCGGTCTCGGAAAAAGCGGATTCCTCCGCAGCCGAAGCCGCGACAGCGTCGGCAGATCCACCGGAAGCGGCAGCTACCGCGCCGCCCGACGCATTCTTGCCGCCTAATGCCGCACCGGAGGACACATGAGCGCCGCTGCCGCCGACGGACAAAGGAGCATCTGCAGGAGCGGAGTTTGTTTCCGCCCCCGGATTTTGAAGTGCCGAATTGATAGCGGAAACCGCGTTATCGACCGCGCTTTGCGAAGCGTCAAGCGTCTCGGCAACGGATAATGCCGCGGCGTATGCATTTTTTACATTTGAGCGCGTTATAAGACCCGAATAAATGGTTCTTTCTATTGCCTTTGTAAGCGAGTCCTTATTCGCCACCGAAAAATAGCCGGATTTCGGCTGATTTTCGACATTCGGAATTGAGGTTCCCATAGCACCGAAGCCGCCTATATCCGCTCCGTAGCCGAGAGTGAACTGTACTCTGACGATATCTCCGTCGGAAAGGTATGTATCGGCAAAACCGACATTCGGGAAAACGTTGTTGACGGAATACATCCAGCCCGAGCCGTTTGTTATTACAAATTCACCGAGATGGCCTTTCCAGTTTTTCTCATAATCGCCGGGGTCATAAAACGTCATTGTGCTTTTAAGATGCGGCACCAAAACAGACGGTATTGTCGGTGAAATTCCAAGTGCTCTCGGAGACGAAGCGGACGAGCTTCTCTGATAATTGTTATATCTCGCCGCAGACGCCGTACCGTCGGCTACATATGCGAGGTAAAACGAAGAGCTTACGCTGCCGCCGTAATAACCCACATATCCGTTTTCGTTAAGCAGGCGCAAAAGCTGCTGAGCGGACGTCTCGCCCTCGTATATATTTACTTTTTGGGGATACACGAGATATCCGCAGCCTATGGTGAACATTTCGACGCTCCAAACAGCCGTGCCGATTTTTTCGCCCTGCCGCGCTTTCTCGTAGTTAATGTGATATGTAAGCTGCTTTTTTCGCCCGCCGTCGGACGATGCCGAAACTACAACCGTGTTATCGCCCTCAAAGGTAAAGTTAAGGGTATAGCTTGATTTTTCGTTATCGTCCCATGTGGGCGAAAGCTTTTCGCCGTTAAACGTAACCGTCGCTTTTATTTTTTCGCCTGACGCATTTCTCGCCCATACGTCAAATGTCTTTTTGCTTCCGCGCTGAGTTGTATTGTCAGAAAGCGTAGTTCTGAGCGTAGGGCCTGCCGCGGCAAAAACCCGAGACGACGGCAGAATAAGCAAAAAACACATAAAAAAGCAAATAAGAGCTCTTTTGGTTTTGTTTTTATCCGTGGTATATACCTCCCTTGCAAAATGAATCCGCCGATAATCGGCATTTTTCGGTTTAGAGTAAGCGATGTACCCGCCGGAGACAAAATGCCCCGTCGGGTACGTAATCAATCCGTCTTATTCTTCGTCCTTTTTGCGTTTGGCGGTAACAGCCATTGCCGCAGCAAAAGAAGAGAACATTAAAAATGCAACCGCCGCATTTCCGATTCTGCCTGTTTTGGGAATTGAAACGCCCTTAATATCCGTATCGGCGGTATTTCCGGAATTTGACGTATTCCCGTCTGTACCCGGTACCGACGGTACATTGACATTTCCGTTGTCATTGCTACCGAGTGACGAATCTGTCGGAATTTCGTCAAGTGCCGCCTTGGCTTTTATCAAAGCGGTATTCACTTCGTCCTTATTCTTCGCCGCACTTATATCAGCCATACCTTTTTCGAGAGCCTTGTTAAATGCCTCACGATTGAGTGTGTAATCCGAAGCGTCCTTGTAGCTCTCGAGCTGCTCGAGTGCTGTCTTTTTGGCTTCTTTGAGGCTTATTATTTCGGAAAGCTCTTTTTCGGCGTTCAAAAGCACATCAAGATTTGAAACGTACGGCTTTAAATCGTCGTCGAGATTGTCATATGCGTTTCTTGCCTCGTTTATTTTAACGCCGCTGTCAGCCGTTACATCGCCGATGTCGTTGATTTTTTCGACAACCTCGTTTACATCGTCGGCATCAAAAGTCTTTTGCCAATAAAGGAGCGGATAGCCGCCGTTTACAAGAGAATATTCGTCTTTTTTGAATTTTTCGCCGAGAAGCGCGAGGAATTCGGGAGATTTCATAAACTCGGTTGTCTCGCCTGTGGTACTTCCGTCACCGTCTCCGATTCCGTTCTCTGTAACGGAAGAGTCATAATAGCATTCTTGGACCCTGTTATCATTTGTGAGCGAGCCTGCTATTGCGCCTGCCTGACCGTCGGACGAGGAAGTTATTTTACCTGCGTTATAGCAATTGACTATGGTGTGGCCGTCCTGAGCCTGTCCTACAATGCCGCCGAGTGAATAAATACCGTTTATGCTTCCGAGGTTGTAGCAGTTGTCTATGGTAACCTCAACCGAAGTATCACGTCTTGTAGTATCGAGATGTCCTACAATACCGCCTGTATGGCCGCTGCTTGCATAAAGCGAGCCTACGTTGTAGCAGCCCGTGATATTACTCTTGCCGCCGTCGCGCACTGTACCGACTATACCGCCCATGTAACCGCTGCCGTAAATATCGGCACCGTTCCAGCAGTTTATAAAGTCTGCGCCGTTACTCCATTTGGCGATACCGCCGAGGAACGAAGTGTATATATTTTCTTTGCCGATTTCGCCGCTTGCGACACCGACATTCTTAATTACGGCATTTTGGCAGACAGTTCCGAAAAGTCCGCCGCGGAGAGAAGTAAGATTGTCTATGACATATCCGTCGCCGTCAAATACACCGTCAAACTGATTTCTGTCAGAGCCTATCGGGGTCCAGTTGTCATAGTCGCTGAGGTCGATATTATCGGTCATTTCAAAGTAAACACCGGTAGTTGCCATAAGCTTGGTATTTACGTAATATGACAGATTGTAAAGGTCCTCTGCCGTGCTTATAAGGTACGGTGAAGTCTCGGAGCCCAAGCCCTCCCACGGGATTTTATCCTTTACCGTAACTGTTACAAAGGTCTTGAGTTTACCGCTCTTTATACATACCTTTTGAGTTCCGACTTCAAGTGAATCACCGGAAATTATCTCATAATCCGTTACGGGCTTTTGCGCTCCGTCGCTGTAATATGCGGTAACCTCCATGCCGGCAGCGTCAAAAGAGTCGCCGTCATAATATTCGGTCTTATCGGGTGCTTTTGTAACCGCGATAGAAGTGATGTACGGCGTATTTGAGTCAAGCTCTCCCTCGCCGCCGACAAGCTCTATTGCCGAAACAAGAGCCGAATAATTATTTACGTATCTGCGTTCGTTTTCGGGAACCGCACGGAATTTTGCGAGTGCGCTCTTTGCCGCAGACTTATAATTTGCGTCCGTCGGCAGAGGAAGAGCGTCTATGGCGCTTACTGCGTCCGTGATTGCCGCTTTGGTTTCCGCGCTCCAGTCGCCGCGCATATCATAAAGTGCTCTCATCTTATTTTCAAATCTCCAATAAGCTACGAGAGCGTAAGTTGCCTGATCGTTTGCCATACTGTTCCAGCCGTTGCCGACAACATGGCAGAAGCCGCCGTTTGTATCGCGGAATCTCAGAAGTCCGTCAAGGAGCGTTAAGCCGTCGGAGGTTATAAATCTGCTGTCCTTTTGGGGGTCGATTCCGACAGAAGTCAGCGCAACTATAACCTGAGCTATACTTTCGGAGTTATCGGTATTCCAGGAAGTAAAGCCCGCTTTATCGTTCATCATTGAGCCTAAGCGGTCAAATGCTTCGTCCACGCATTGACGAACCGTTTTTGAAACTTCGTCGCCCGAAATTTCATTTTTATATGTATACACGGTATCGTCATTGTAATAAGGAGCGAGCGCCTGTATTGCCATAGCGGTAATATCGACATCCGACGATGAACCGTAACCGCCGAGAACCCAGCCGCCGTATTTATTGCCGTCTACGCCGTCGGTAAGCTGCATTTTAAGTATTTCTTTTATGAAAAGCTCACGCTGATATGCGGCGTCGCTCGGAACCTCATACATACCGGTATCAAGAGCAATAAGGCCCCATATCCAGCCGTTTATACCCTGTTTGCCGGGACCGCCCTTTACCTTGCAGTTATAGCTGCCGTCCGCGATAAGATTTATCGGTTGACCGTTATATGTTCCGAAGCTTGTGGGGTCGCCGCCGAGAGCCGCTATTGCAACAACGCCTCTGTGCCACTCGGTAGCCTTTACGCTGTGAAGTGTACCGCCGTTTTCGGTGTATGTCTTTTCGACGTATGACTTCATGGCATTGAGATAGTCGGTGTAGCCTGTGCCGTCGTCGATAAGATAAGTATATTTTCCGTCTACGGAATCGAAATATCCGTAACGACCCATAGCAAGTGCCATCCAGTCGGTATCCGTAGAGCTGGCGCCTGACATATATCTTTCATTGCCCAAAAGAGTGTCGGCGGAAGTGAGCCCCGCTTTGGTTTTTGAGCTCTTGACTGCCTCTTTAATGTAACCCGAAAGCTTTGCCGAAAGTTCGGTTCCCTCGCTGAACGAAGGACGAACGGGCTTATCTGCGGAAACAAGGCTTTCCCAAGCAAGCTTCGGATTTGTGTCGCCCGAAACAAATGCCGAACCGAGCATAGTCTCTGTTACTAAGTCAACCTTTGCCGCGCCGTCAACATCGCCTTTATTGCCTGTTGCCGCGAAAGACGAGGTTGAGAGATAATAGCAGTTCTCCGCCGTTCCTCTTGTGGCGCCTATCAATGCGCCGATATTGTTTTGGTAGCCTGCCGAGTCTTCAACCGTGCCTGCATTGTAGCAATTTACAAGCTCGGGAGACGCCGCTTTGTGTCCGCCGGCTACGCCGCCGACAGAGGCAGGACCCGATACCTTACCTGTGTTATAGCAGTTTTCGAGTTTGCCTGCGCGCCAATGCTGACCGCTTACGCCGCCTATGTAGCCTGTTGTACCGCTGACATTACCCGAATTGTAGCAGCCCGAAACGGTAGACGCGCCGCCGACATAGCCCACTACGCCGCCGACTCCCGAAGAGCCGCTGACATCGGCATTATTTCCGCATCCAATTATATTGCCTGCATTGAGGTAACCGACAACGCCTGCAACCGATGAAGAACCGCTGACGCTGCCCTTAACCGTAACATTCTTAACCGTACCGCCGTTTACCTTTCCGAAAAGTCCCGCATTGGAGCCCGAAGAAATGTAAAGTCCGCTGATTACGTGGTTGTTTCCGTCGAATGTTCCGGCAAAAGCCGATGACGAGGAGCCTATCGGCGTCCATTCGGAGCCTTCTCCGCCGAGGTCGATATCGGCTGTAAGCTCTACTGTTTTTCCCGAA
>ULZF01002372.1_pt1 | contig 14646 bp, 10 predicted proteins | sample 1962961 | NCBI WGS metagenome assembly ULZF01 (sample SAMEA4835885, study PRJEB28245) | human gut metagenome | biome: gut microbiome; material: fecal sample | place: Denmark | collected 2008
TCCTCAAGACGGTGAGCGCACCAGCCTGAAATTCTTGCCGCCATAAACATCGGTGTGAAAAGCTCCGGCGGAATTCTGAGCATATCGTATATAAGCCCCGAATAAAGATCCACGTTTGCGCACATTTTTTTCTTTTCGCCCTTATACTTATAGAAAAGCTCGGGAGTGAGCTCTTCGACAAGAGAAATTATCTTGTAGTCATCGGCAAATCCGTATTTTTCCGCCTTTTGCGAGGCAAATTCCTTTAAGAGCACGGCACGCGGGTCGGAAAGAGTATATACCGCGTGACCCATACCGTAGATAAGGCCTGTTCTGTCGCCCGCCTCTTTATGAATGACCTTGGTGAGATAGTCCGCCACCTGGCCCTCGTCTGTCGGGTTGCTGACGGTTTTTTTGAGGTCGGCTATCATATTGTGAACCTGAATATTTGCGCCGCCGTGCTTCGGCCCCTTGAGCGAGCCTATACCTGCGGCGATTGCGGAATAGGTATCCGTTCCCGTTGAGGTTATGCAGCGTGTTGTAAACGTGGAGTTGTTTCCGCCGCCGTGATCGGCGTGAATAATCATACACAGGTCAAGTATTTTAGCCTCTTCATCGGTAAACTTGCGGTCGCTTCTTATTGTATGGAGTATGGACTCCGCCGTGGAGAGCGATTTATCGTTCTGGTGGATATACATACTCTTGTGGTCGTATGCTCTGCGCTTTACCTGATACGCATATGACATAATGGTGGGTATCTGCGCTATGAGCTTAATGGACTGACGCAGCACATTTTCTATTGAAAGATCGTCGGGATTGTTGTCATATGAATACAGCGCGATAACGCTCCTTGCAACCTTATTCATAATATTCGGCGACGGAGCCTTCATTATCATATCCTCTATGAATTCGTCGGGGAGCTCTCTTGCCTCGGCGAGAACCGCTCTGAATTTATCAAGCTGGTCCTGTGTCGGCAAATCACCGAGAAGAAGCAGCCAAACAACCTCTTCGTAACCGAAACGGTTTTCCTTTTGGCAGTTTCTCACTATATCGGTCATATTTATACCACGGTAAATAAGCTTGCCCTCCTTCGGCACTCTTTCACCGTCGTCTATGTAATAACCCTCAACAGAGCATATTCTCGAAAGCCCCGCCATAACACCGGTGCCGTCGGAATTACGCAAGCCGCGCTTTACGTCGTAACGATGATAATCATCAAGCTTTATCTGGTTATTGCGTATAAGCTCTTTCTTCAGGGACGAGAGCGAATCGTCAAGTTTAGGAGAATGGTTGTAAGACAAATTTAAAACCTCCTGACTTACATTTAAGCGGACATATTAACTCATTTTAAGCATATAATTATAGATATAATATTTTATATTAAAAATCGCAATAAGTCAATAAAATTAGGGAGGTCAATTATGAAAACATACGGTATTTTATGCTTTGTTTTGGCACTTTTTATGATACTTACGCCGCTGTTATCGCTCGACTACTCCTCCTTTTCTCTCTCCAACGTCAAAAGCACCTTTCAAAAGGAGAACGACAGCAAGGACGAGGAAAAGCTGCTTGACGAAAAATCCGACAGCGTAAAAATAAAATCAGCCGCGAGCGGCAACGTGGCAACCGCCTCGACAAAGGAATACATAATAGGCTGCGTCGCCGCCGAAATGCCCGCAACATACAGCACGGAGGCCTTAAAAGCACAGGCGGTATGCGCCTACACAAACCTTGTAAGGCTTAAGAAAAATCCCGATTCCTCGCTTTCGGGTGCCGACATATCGGACGACCCCGGACGTCATCAGGGCTATTACGACATCGAAACACAAAAGGAAAAATGGGGCGATAAATACGACGAATACCGAGCCAAAACGGAGGAGGCGGTAAACGACGTTCTCGGCAAAACAATAGTGTTTAACGGCGAGCCGATTGTGGCGGCATACTGTGCAATTTCACCCGGCAGAACCGAGAGTGCCGAAAATATATGGGGCGGAAAAATCGAATATCTCGTCTCGGTCACAAGTCCCGGCGACAAGCTCTCGCCGGACTGCATAAAGGAAATATCTCTCTCCGCGGACGAGGTCAGAGAATACACAAAAAACGACCCCGAAATAGTCTTGGGAGACGACCAAAGCGGCTGGATAACCGATATAGTCTACACGGACAGCGGCTCGGGCGTGGTGAAAAGCCTGAAGGTCGGCGGCAAGAGCTTTACCGGAAACTCCTTCAGAGCGCTTTTTTCGCTGAGAAGTCCGGCGTTTACGCTCGAGCAAAAGGACGGTGCGTTTTTCTTTAAGACATACGGCTATGGGCACAGCGTCGGTATGTCGCAGTACGGGGCGGATTATATGGCAAAACAGGGCAGCACTTACGAGGAAATTCTCGCGCACTACTATCCGAACACCGAAATTATTTGAAAGTTTATAAGTGCGGTTATTCATCTTTTTTGTCACGGTAATTATTTTTTTAAATGTCTTTTTACGCATTTTTGTTTGTTTTCACGTGTCTCGGCGAATGCAAATTCACTTTATCGTTATAATATACAAAAGTATCGACGGAGGCAAAATGAAATTTTACGCCGTGTTTCTTGCAAATATAAAGCACATAATATAAAATATATACCGTAATAAAAACGGTGCGGGGCTTTATTCGCTCGGTGCCGAAAAGGAGACTAAAAATGAGTTATATTGACGAAGTGCTTAACCGCACAACGACAAGGTACGACTATCAACCCGAATTTTGCCAAGCTGTCACCGAGGTTCTTAAATCCATAGAGCCTGCCGTAGAGAGAAATCCGCAGTATCAGAAAGCGGCTCTTCTCGAGAGGCTTGTGGCACCGGAAAAGGCAACCGTATTCAGAGTTCCGTGGGTTGACGACAACGGCACGGTTCACGTAAACCGCGGCTACCGTGTTCAGTTTAACAGCGCGATAGGTCCTTACAAGGGCGGCCTTCGCTTCCACCCGTCGGTCAATATGAGTATAATTAAATTCCTCGGCTTTGAGCAGACTTTCAAAAACTCGCTTACCGGTCTTCCCATAGGCGGCGGCAAGGGTGGATCGGATTTTGACCCCAAGGGTAAGAGCGACTACGAAATAATGAGATTTTGCCAGTGCTTTATGACAGAGCTTTACAAGGTTATAGGCCCCAACTCCGACGTGCCTGCAGGCGATATAGGCGTAGGCGGCAGAGAGATAGGCTACCTCTTCGGTCAGTACAAAAAAATTACCGGCCGCCACGAGGGCGTACTCACCGGTAAGGGCCTCTCCTACGGCGGATCGCTTGCAAGAACAGAGGCTACCGGTTACGGCCTTATCTATCTCGTTGAGGAGATGTTAAAGAATCACGGCAATTCCATCGAGGGCAAAACGGTTGCCGTTTCGGGCTCTGGCAACGTTGCAATTTATGCCATAGAAAAAGCTCAAACATTTGGCGCAAAGGTAGTTACCGCAAGCGACTCAAGCGGATATGTCTACGATAAGGACGGCATAGACATCGCGCTCTTAAAGCAGGTCAAGGAGCAGGAAAGAGCGAGAATAGTAAGGTACACCGAATTAAAGCCCACCGCAAAATTCGTTCCCGGCAAGAAAGTATGGGAGGTTCCCTGTGACATAGCTCTGCCGTGCGCCACTCAGAACGAGCTGTTACTTGACGACGCAAAAGAGCTTATTAAAAACGGCTGCATCGCAGTAGGTGAGGGCGCAAATATGCCGTCCACCATCGACGCGACAAACGCATTTTTACAGAGCAAAGTGCTCTTTGCTCCGGCGAAAGCGGCAAACGCAGGCGGCGTTGCAACCTCTGCGCTTGAAATGAGCCAGAACAGTGCACGTATGATTTGGACCTTTGATGAGGTTGATGAAAAACTCAAGGATATTATGGAGAGCATTTACGGCCACATGGCAAATGCCGCAAAGGAATACAGCACCCCCGACGACTTTGTTGCCGGCGCAAACATTGCGGGCTTCTTAAAGGTAGCCGACGCGATGATGGCACAGGGTATAGTATAATTTATACGCAAAAACCAACGGAAGCCACAGTTAAAAACAACGTGAGCCACAGTTAAAACCAACGAGAGCCGCAGTTAAAAACTGCGGCTCCTTTTTTCTGTCCGAATTTACATTCGGCATAAAATAAATCGAATTTTAATTGTTGTTCTTTTTAAATGCCGTGCAAAGCTCGTATATTACAATACCTGCCGTGCCGACCGCAAAAATAATCACGGAAGCTGTGCCGCCGGCCGTCATGTGCGCGACCCCTGCCGCGTCAAAATCGGCGCCTACACCGAGAAAACCGGCGATCAAAAAAATCATCGGCATTGAAAATGCGGGTATAACATACGTCTTTGACGGCAAGTCACGCATTATGACCGCAAATGCGAATGTAACGACAAACAGCAAGACGAGCATCGATACTGCCGCCGGTAAATCATTTTCATTACAAAATATCTCTTTTCTCACAAGCATATGCAAAAAGCCGAAAATGCCGAGTGCCGCCTGAAAAAGCGCAGTCAGAGAAATAAGTGCCTTATCTCTTGTCTTTAACATTGTTATCATCTCCTGTTGTTATATTGCAATGCCTCATTTATCGGCTTTTTTAAGCACGTGACGAAGCTCAATTACTATCGTGCATACGGTAATGACCGCAAAAGCGATAATTGCAATTACGCCTGCCGCCGTAAAACGCACGTTCCAATCGGAATCGTATGCGGAACCCGCGAAACCGCATACCGCCGCCAGCTGAAACAGCAGAGGACAGCAAAGAGCCGGCAGGCTGTATATTTTAGCCGGCAAATTACGCATGATAACAGAGAAAATAACGGTTACGGCAAACAGTGCCGCAAGGCTTATTTCAAGCTCAAGCAGGTCGCTTTCGCCACCCGCAATAAGAGTTTTCCACGCAAACATACGGTAAATAAAAACCGCGCCGTACACCGCCTGCAAAAGCGCAGTCAGAGAAATTAAAATTTTATCTCTCGTATTTAACATAAATACCAACTCCTTATTTTATATTGAAAGGGAGTAACGCTTTTTATGATCCGCTTTCCTATCACCTCCCGAAAAACACAAAAAGAGCTGTGGGCAAAGGGTCCACAGCTCTAAATCCTTGTTTACATTACACCGCACAGACCGCATTTGCCCCGACACACTCTTCCGCTTAAAGGCGTGTCATCTGTCTGTAATGTATCATATAAAATGTTAGTTGTCAATAACTTTTTTGTTAAATTTACACATAAAGTGTTTTGCCGTCGGTTAAACCAACGAACCTATGCGAAAGAGAGTGCGCGCGTTTTTATCGGTCTCAAAAAGCAGCTCTTCTACCGCTTCGCCCCTAACCGCGGCTATTTTTTCCGCGGTATAAGGAATCAAGAGCGATGTGCATCGTTTACCCCTGTAAGGAACGGGCGACATATACGGCGCGTCGGTTTCAAGCAAAAGCCTGTCCTTCGGCACAAAAGCCGCGACCTCTGCCGGCTTTACCGCATTTTTAAATGTGACCGCTCCGCCGAGACCTATATACATACCGAGCTTTATAATCTCCTTTGCCGTCTCCACGCTCCCCGAAAAGCAGTGCACAACTCCGCGCGGACGGTGCTTTTTAAGCAAATTCAGCGTGTCCTCATGCGCTTCGCGGTCGTGAACTATAACGGGCAACGACAGCTCATTTGCAAGCACAAGCTGTTTTTCGAATACCTCGAGCTGTTTTTCGCGGCTGTCTCTTTCGTAGTGATAATCGAGCCCGATTTCACCGATTGCCACCACTTTATTTTGCGCGGCAAGCTTTTTTATATCGCCGCGCCAGTCGGCGGTCAGCGAATCGAGATTCAGCGCGTGGAAACCGACGGCGGCATAGATAAACGGATATTTTTCCGCAAGAGCTATCGACTTCTCGCTCGTTATTATGTCCGTACCGCAGGTGACGACGCCCGATATACCGTTTTCGGGAAACGAAGACAGCAGCTCATCGCGGTCGCAGTCAAACTGCTCGTCCTCATAGTGCGCGTGCGTATCAAATATATTTTTATACATTATCTTATCTTTGAACCGTTCGGCATACTCTTGTCAACGAACACAACTTTAACATCGTCCTCGGAGCAGTCCGCGGCAAGTATCATACCGTTTGATTCCACTCCGCACAGCACCGCAGGCTTTAAGTTTGCGACAACAACCACCTTTTTGCCTACAAGGTCCTCGGGCGCATACCATTTTGCGATACCGCTCGCCACGGTTCTGTCCTTGCCCGTGCCGTCATCGAGCGTGAGCTTTAACAGCTTTTTCGCTTTCGGAACCTTTTCGCACGCCTTGACCTCGGCCACGCGAAGCTCAACCTTTGCGAAATCGTCAATGCCTATCTCGGCAACGCCCTCAAGCGAATTTATCATTTTCTTTTCGGCCTTCTGCTGCTCCTTCTGCTTGGCGGTCAGCTCCTCTATGAGCTTTTCACCGTCTATACGGTTAAACAGCGGCGTGGGAGTTCCCACTTTTTCACCCGACTTTAACGCGCCGAAGACTTTGATGCTCTCGTACGAGCGTTCGTTTGTGCCTATCTGCTCAAATATTTTTTCTGCCGTATCGGGCATAAACGGAGTTAAGAGCACCGCAAGAAAACGTATACCCTCAAGCAAATTGTAAAGCACCGTGCCGAGTCTGCCCTTTTTGCTCTCGTCCTTTGCGAGTGCCCAGGGCGTAGTCTCGTCGATATACTTATTAAGGCGGCGTGCAAGAGTGAGAATGTTCTCCGTAGCGTCACTTATCTTGTATTCGTCAAAGCACCTGTCAACCTCAGCCACGGTCTTTAAAGCAAGCGACGATATTTCGTCGTCTAGCGGCTCTCTGTCGGCGGGAGCGGCAATTACGCCGTCAAAATATTTATTCTGCATGGCAACGGTTCTGTTAACAAGGTTGCCTATTGTGTTGGCAAGGTCTGAATTGTATCTCTCGATAAGCGATTCGTATGTTATGGAGCCGTCCTGCGCGTGCGGCATCTCGGAGAGAAGATAGTAACGCACCGCGTCAACGCCGAAATCCTTTACAAGGTCATCGGCATAAATGACGTTTCCGCGGGATTTTGACATTTTATCCTCGCCGAAAAGCAGCCACGGGTGACCGTATACCTGCTTCGGAAGAGGCTCGCCGAGAGCCATAAGCATAATCGGCCAGTAAATGGTGTGGAATCTCACAATATCCTTGCCTATGATATGAACATCGGCAGGCCAATACTTTTTATACATATCGCTTGAGCCGTCGGGATCGTAGCCGAGCGCCGTGATATAGTTTGAAAGTGCGTCTATCCAAACATAGATGACGTGATTCGGGTCAAACGTTACGGGAATGCCCCATTTAAATGACGTTCTCGAAACGCACAAATCCTGAAGTCCGGGTTTAATAAAGTTGTTGAGCATCTCTTTTTTGCGAGCTTCGGGATAAATGAAATCGTCGTGGCTCTCGATGTAGTCCTCAAGCTGCTTCTGATATTTTGAAAGGCGCAGGAAATACGCCTCCTCTTTTGCCTTTTTAACCTCTCTGCCGCAGTCGGGGCACTTGCCGTCTACAAGCTGGCTCTCGGTCCAAAAGCTCTCGCACGGGGTACAGTACATTCCCTCGTACTCGCTCTTGTATATATCGCCCTGTTCATAGAGCTTTTTGAAAATCTTTGCAACTATTTTTTCGTGGTACGGGTCAGTGGTTCTTATGAACTTATCATATGTGGTGTTAAGTACGTCGCAAATGGCGCGTATTTCGCCCGACACCTTATCGACATACTCCTTAGGAGACACACCTGCCTCTTTTGCATATTCTTCAATCTTCTGCCCGTGCTCGTCCGTTCCCGTAAGGAAAAACACATCGTAGCCCTGAAGTCTTTTGTATCTCGCTATTGCATCGGTCAAAACTATTTCATAGCTGTTGCCGATATGCGGCTTACGCGAAGTGTACGCAATAGCCGTAGTTATATAGAATTTAGGTTTTTCGCTCAAAATACAAACCCCTTTCAAATAATATTTATATAAGACCGTTTTGCTGCTTTGCGGCGGTAACGGTGTTTTTAAGAAGTGTCGCTATTGTCATTGGGCCTACGCCGCCCGGAACGGGAGTTATGTAAGACGCCTTTTTGCTTACCTCGGCAAAATCCACGTCGCCGCAGAGCTTGCCCTCGCTGTTTCTGTCCATACCTACGTCTATAACCACCGCACCGTCCTTTACCATATCGGCGGTTACAAAGTACGGCTTACCGACGGCGGCAACAAGAATGTCGGCGCGACGTGTAACCTCTTTGAGATTTTTCGTCTTAGAGTGGCAAATCGTAACGGTGCCGTTCTGCTGAAGCAGCAGCATAGCCATCGGCTTACCCACAATATTGCTTCTGCCTACAACGACACATTCCTTGCCGCAGACGTCGATATTGTAATATTTCAGCATTTCCATAATTCCGGCAGGCGTACACGGCAAAAACGTGTGGTCGCCTATCATAATATGCCCGACGTTTTCTGCGCTAAAGGCGTCAACGTCCTTTTTCGGCGAGATTGCCTTTATCACAAGCTCGTCAGAAAGTCCCTTCGGCAGCGGCAGCTGACAAAGTATGCCGTTTACCTCTCTGTCATTATTAAGCTCGTCTATAAGTGCGAGCAGCTCCGCCATAGACGTATCTGCCGGCAAAGCATATTCGCGCGAGATTATACCAACGGCCTCGCACGCCTTTTTCTTATTGTTTACGTATGTCCTTGAGGCGGGATCGTCGCCCACTATTATAACAGCAAGGCAAACGGAAACGCCTTTTTCCTTTAATTCAAGGCACTCCTTTTTTATACCGTCCTTCAAAAAGGCAGAAACGGCTTTACCGTCAATTATCGTCGCCATCGTTTTTGCGCTCCTTTTGTCTCATCATCTCGCGGCGTTTTTCCGCGCTGATTTTATTTTTCTTTTTATTCTCCGCGTCGCTGTTAGAGGTTTCTGATTTTTCGGCATCCTCGCGCACCTCTACGGGTGAAAACGGCTTTGGATGTTTTTTCAGCGAAACAAGCTTTGCCGTAAGTATTGCAAAGCAAACGACGGCTATAATCATTGACAAAAGCTGTGAAACACGAAGATTTGACGAGCCTATATAAAGGCTGTCCGTGCGAAGTCCCTCGACCACCGCTCTCTCCGCTCCGTATATAACGCCGTAGCAAAGTATGAGCTGCCCGCTGAATTTGTAGAATTTGCGACAAATGATATATATTACCAAAAAGCCCAAAAGGCACCATACGGATTCATACAGGAACGTCGGGTGAACGGGAACATTCGGAGACATCTCTATGCCCTTTGCCCTGAACAGAGCCTGATTTGACACTATGTAATCGACAACCTTGGAGCTTGTCATGCCCCACGGCATTGTCGTATTTGTACCGAACGCCTCTTGATTTGCATAATTGCCCCATCTGCCGATGCCCTGGCCTATCAAAAAGCTCATTCCGGCAAGGTCAAGCAACTTTAAAAAGTCCATTTTATCAACCTTACAGGTTATGGCTGCGGCGATTATTCCGCCGATAAGGCCGCCGTAGATTGCAAGCCCGCCGTTCCAAATTTTCGGAATTTCCGAAAGATTTTGGCTGTAATAATCCCACTCAAAGGCTACATAGTAAAGCCTTGCACCTATAATTCCGCCTATCGTTCCGTACAGCAGCACGTCAAGCATTTTGTTTAAATCCATCTTCCACTTGTAAGCCATTCTGCCGCCGAAAAGCACCGCGAGCAAAAAGCCGAACGCTATAATAAGCCCGTAGAATTTAATACTGAACACGGAAGAGCCGATATTGAACTCTACAAAGGTCGAATACACATTGAACGTGTGGTCTATTCCGGTAAATTTTACCGCCGTGCCGTCGGTCAAAAAAGTCATATCTTCTTTTCTCCTTTAATTGCTCTTTATAACCGAGAGCACGCAGTTTTCGGTGTCAACGGAGCTTAAAAGTCTCTTTTCAACATCTTCCTTGGTGAGATTTTCAAGCACCTCCATTCCCGAGAAAACGGTCTCTCCGTTAAAGGTCGCCGATACCATCTCGTTGGCAATAGACTCTATATCGTTAAAATCGAACACCGCTCTGCCATACAGCTTGCGGCGTATGCGCTCGAAATCCTTTTCGTCCACGCCGTCCCTTTTAAGCTCGTTTATCTTACCGGAGATCAGCTCTCTGACCTTTTCGGGGTCGCGGCTCTCGCCGGAATATATCTGGCAGGCATAGCCGTAGCCCTCAAAAAATTCAAAGCCGAATGCGGTGTTTATAAGCCCGTCGGAGAGCATATCGGAATAAAGCTTTGACGTCTTGCCGGCAACAAGCTCAAGAATTATATTACTGCATATAACGTCTTTAAGACTGCGCTCCGGGGTTTTAACATCCTCCTTGTAGCCGAGTGCAAAAACCGGCGTGGCTACGGGTAAATACTCCTCCACGTAGCTTTCGCAGACCTCTTTCGGCTCCTCGTGGAATTTTCTCTCAATCTTTTTTTCGGGCTGCTTTTTAAGCACCTTGTCAGCTACGGACAAAACCGTGTCAACATCAACATTGCCCGCGACGCAAAGCACCATATTCGAAAGATTGTAAAAGGTGCCGTAGCATTTGTAGAGCAGCTCCGCCGTTATGTGAGATATAGACTCCACGGTTCCGGCAATGTCTATTCTCACGGGATGCTTTTTGTACATTCCGCGAAGCATGCCGAAGAGCACCTCCCAGGATGGCTCGTCCTGACACATTTTAATTTCCTGACCGATTATGCCCTGTTCCTTTTTAACTGTTTCGGGCGTAAAATACGGATGGGTTACAAAGTCGAGTAAAATTTCGAGAGAGCCCTTAAAATCGCCCGAGCATGAAAACAGATAACAGGTCTTATCAAAGCTCGTATATGCGTTTGCGCTTGCACCCGTTGCGGCGTAACGCTGAAATGCGTCAAGATCCTCGCTCTCAAAAAGCTTGTGCTCAAGAAAATGCGCTATACCCTCAGGTACTTCGGTAAACTCTTTTTCGCCCGAAAGCTTAAACTGCGTATCTATGGAGCCGTAGCGCGTACCGAACATGGCGTATGACGACGCATAGTTCTTTTTGGGATACACAAGAATTTTAAGCCCCGACTGATGCTTTATTTCGTAATAGCTCTCACCGAGCTTTTCGTTTTTGATTTCTGTGACGTTATTCATCTGCGCCGTCCTCCTTATCCGTTCCCGCAAGCATATAAACGGTATCGAGCGAGAGCGCGCAAGCCGTTTTCTTGACGTCGTCCCTTGTAACAGCAAGGAAGTTTTCTATTGCCTCATCCGGCGTTACTATATCGCCCGTCAACTGCGTGCCGTAATATATGTCAAGCGCATCGGGAGTATCGTTGAAGCTGCGGTATGCGTCGCATATGGCTTTTTTGGAGGCTTCAAAATCCTCGTCCGAAAATTCGCCGTTCTTCATAATGTCAAGCTGCCTGTTTATTTCATCAAGCACCTTTTGCCTGTTTTCTTTTTCGATTCCGCTCTGTATAACGATTATGCCCTTGCCTCTTATAAGCCTTGCCGAGCAGTAATAGCAAAGGCTGAGCTTTTCGCGTACATTCATAAAAAGTCTCGAATACGGGCCGCCGCCGAAAACGTCCGTCATAATGCGGCGCGAATAAAAGTCGTCGTTTTCATCGGTCATACCGCCTCTGAAGCCGAGAACAAGCTTGCTCTGATTCATGGTAAGCTCCTCGGTAAGCTCGGTTAAATCCTCCGCCTCTTCGACAAAAACGGTCTCCGGCTCATACGGCGTTCTCTCGCCGACGTCCGAAAAAGCCTCGCGTAATTTCTTTTTACAATCGTCCTCCGAAATATTGCCTATGGCGTTCAGCTGAATTATGCCGTTTTTCAGCATAAATTTCCACGCGGCAAGCAGCGATTGCGGAGTGACCTTTTTCACGTTTTCGAGAATTTCATTTTTTGTAAGTCCGTAGATTTCGTCGGCACACATCGTCTCAAGCATACGAGTCATCGCATATGAACGTTTATCGTTGATTTCACCCTCAATATCCTCTGCGGTAAGACGTATTTCCGTTGACAGCTGCTCCGGTGAAAATCCGTTTTCGTCCGCCGACGGTTTTGTAAGAAGCGATAAAAGCAACTCCAGCGACGCGCCCGTGACGCTCTTGCCGTCAAAGGTGAGACTGTCGTCTATGCAGGTTATCGAAAGCTGTATACGATAATTCTCGCCGTGTCTTGAAATGCTGCCCGACAAAAGTGCACCGTAAAGCTCCTCCAAGCGTGAGTTCAGCTTTATAAGCGAATCGTATTTTTTTGACGAATGCACCAAATACGATGACAACACGGCATATTCGGCCGCATATTCACCCATCGGCACCAATACGTTAAGCGTAAGGCACGCCGTTTTGAACATATCGGTTTTTACGGTCAAAAGCCTTATTTTATCTTCGGTAACAGAAAGCTTTGGAGTAATTTCCATATTGCGAGAACGCCTCCGAAATAGTTTTTTGAAAGCACCTCGCCCCGAGTGCTGTTTTTCTCGCGGCAAGGCACGGCTTTTAAAGCCTATAATTATTTATTATTGTATCATATAAGCGCCGAAAATTCCACAGCTTTATAAAAAATTTAATTACCGTAATCCCAAAAATCCGCAGTATTTTTATTTTTTTCGCGGCGGCAAACAAAATCAGCTTTTTGAAGTTAATAATCACATTAAACACGGACGGCTTATGATGTTCAATCAGACATTGTTAAAAAATAAACAAACACGTGATAAAGTGTATTAAATCGGCGAAACAGGCTTAGTTCGGTTTACAAAAAAATATATTTATGCTATAATTACGGCACAAAATGCGGCAAAATAATATTAACTATACCGCATTCCACGGAGGACTTACGAATTATGTCAGATTCACACAAGCTGCAAAGAGCAGCGGTTAAAGTAACGCTTGACAAGGTAATGAAATACATTGACAAGAATCCGCAGGAAAACATCTGCAAAATGCTGTCGGTGGCGGAAAAGCTCACCAAAAATATATTCCCCGCAGGCAATCTTAAAAAGATGAGGGAAGTCGTCCGGGATGATAATAATGTATGGACCAAGTACGCCCTCGGCATTTTAAACGACATTGACCGCGATGTAATCAAGAAAATGATTATGGCGTTCGGCTTTGACGCAGGATACTACGGCACAAAGACCGTTCGTAGAAATCGCGAAAAGCTTCACTGCAACGTGCCGTTCATAATCCTTTTTGACCCCACGAGCGCGTGCAACCTCCACTGCAAGGGCTGTTGGGCTGCGGAATACGGCCACAAGCAAAGCCTTACGAACGAAGAGATGCAGAGCATAGTCTCTCAGGGCAAGGCGCTCGGCACTCATGTATATATGCTCACCGGCGGCGAGCCGCTTATACGCAAAAACGACATAATAGAGCTTGCCGCAAACAATCAGGATTGCGTATTTTTAATCTATACAAACGCAACGCTTGTAGACCAAAAATTCTGCGATGACCTTAAAAGAGTCGGCAACGTCGCCCTTGCCATGAGCATTGAGGGCACGGAGGAGTCAAACGACTGGCGCCGCGGCGAGGGAGCTTACAATGCCACGCTCAAGGCTATGGAGCTTCTTAAAAAGAACAAATGCCTCTTCGGCATTTCGGTCTGCTACACGCGCAAAAACGACGAATACGTAACGAGCGACGATTTCATCGACAAGATGATAGAAAACGGCTCGAAATTCGCATTTTATTTCAACTATATGCCCGTGGGTCACGGTGCCGACAAGGAGCTTATCCCGACTCCCGACCAGAGGGAATATATGTACCGCTGGCTTCGCAAAATGCGTAACGGCGAAACGGGCAAGCCGATGTTCGTTATGGACTTCCAGGACGACGGCGAATATGTCGGCGGCTGCATAGCGGCAGGCAGAAACTATTTCCACATAAATTCCGCAGGTGACATAGAGCCGTGCGTATTTATACACTATTCCGATACAAATATACGCACTCACACGCTTCTCGAGGCACTCAAGAGTCCGCTCTTTACCGCATATTACAAGGGTCAGCCGTTTAACGACAATCATTTAAGGCCCTGTCCGATGCTCGAAAATCCCGAGCTTTTACGCAAAATAGTAAAGGAGAGCGGAGCGCATTCCTCGGACCTTTTAAACAAAGAGGATGTCGACGAGCTTTGCGATAAATGCGTAGACTTTGCAAAGGAATGGGCGCCGCGCGCCGAAAAGCTTTGGAATTCCACAAAGCACCGCGATACTCACACACAGTACTACCGTGACACCGAAGAGGGCAAACGCGAATTCGGCTGCTCCGGCAACTGTGCCTACTGTGCTTCGCACGCCGCAGAAGCTTCCGATTCGGAAAAGAAAACGGACTGAAAACAAGAGCTTTAAAAAGCATAAAGACCGGCTGCAGCATTTTGTTACAGCCGGTCTTTCAATTAAGCACCTTTCTTTGCAAATCCGTATGTCAAAGAAATCTCCCCGCAATCCTGTGAACAACGAAAACAGACTGAGGGATTAAAAAGTAATTTGCTTTCTATTTAAATTCCATAAATTCCTATGGAATCCCTCCGAGTTGCCTTAACGAGGCCCACCTCCCTTTACAAGGGAGGCAATGACGCAGGTGACTGAGGGATTGTTCAGGCTCCCTCAAATAGGGTGATTCCCCACGGTGTGGGGAAA
>ULZF01013917.1_pt1 | contig 14262 bp, 12 predicted proteins | sample 1962961 | NCBI WGS metagenome assembly ULZF01 (sample SAMEA4835885, study PRJEB28245) | human gut metagenome | biome: gut microbiome; material: fecal sample | place: Denmark | collected 2008
AGCCACCACCGTTCCCGGCAGCAAAGCGTTAAGCATACGCTGGCTGCTGTCAGCCTCCGACGTACGCATATCCCTGCCCTGCCGCAACCTCGGATTCCTCCGAGCCGCAGCCAGCAGTTCTTCCAATAAGTCCTTGTTGAATTCTATCATTTCCATATTCGCCACAACGCAGCGATATGTGTTTTTCATCGGCAAGCTCCTGAGATATTTTTATATCCTCAGCAAAAATAAACGCCAACTCATTTCTTGTAAATCGTTATGGTTTTCTCTTTACAAAATTATTTTCTTGCAACAGGAATCCAATCCTTGCATCGCATTTTCTACTGTTTCCAACAAATATATTATCTCAACAAAACTAGCTCCTTACAATTCTGCTTAATTTCAAATCATTTTGCACAGTCGCTATCGGCTGAAAATACAATGTATCTGTTTTGTTCACCCCATATGGAAATTTGAAAGCACCAAATTGGAACAAGAAAGGCATAATATCTTTTTTTTCTTTATATATGTCTCTAAATCCAATTTCCAAATTTCCACAAATCATATGTACAAAATCATCTTTTATTCCAGCACCTCTTTTTTTTGAAAATAATAATTTAAACAAAGTCTCATTTCGTCCATCTGCTTCTACAGTTGTTGAGAACACATATTTATCATTCCATTGACAACCATAAATACACGATCCGTTAATTGGGGCTACAGATTCAACACTACAGTCTGCCGGATTCAACAAGTAAATTTTATTATCTACAAATGGGGAATCCGTCGCATAAAGCAACCCTTCAGGAATGGAAAATGCCACGCATCCCCTATACCTCTGATTATTGAAGCACACTCGTTCTATCTTTCTAAAGTTGTCTGTAACCTTCCAAATGGCAGAAGCTTCTCCAAAATCACCCGTAAAAATCCAAATGCAATCACGATACGAATCGTTTACAATTGTATGCACATGGTTAATCATTCCCAAAGGATAAGTGTATACAATTTCCCATTTATCCATTCCAATTCGTTTATAAACAGAAACAGGTTTCTTACTCTTGTTTAGGAGATAACCTCCAAAATAAATCCCATCATCTATTGAAGATATTTTTTCCACATTGCAAAACATAAGAGGACGGACACCCTCATCACACTCGTATCCATTTGATACAATTCCAAGCACTAAATCTATCTCTATAATTCGTGATGCAAAAGAAACAAGTATTGTGCGTTCATCAATCGCTATTGCTGCTCGTATTCCAATTCTAAACAATCGATTCAAATAATTACATCTACTTAAGTATTTTTCCTTGAACCAACACGAAAGTGCTATTTTTTTTACAACCAGCCCCTTTTCACAAATTAACACTTCTCCATATTTATAGCACACCAGTTTCCCATTAGGCAGAAAACATAACGGAGTACAACCTGATGATACTTCCTCAATCATACTCATCCCAATACTTTTTCATAAAAATTACTATACATTTTGAACACGACAGGCATCGAGTAACAAACTGAGACTTTCTCAAACGCTTTTTTCCTAAGATTGTCAGCCTCTACAGTATTATTTTGTGCCCAAAGGATAGCATCAACTATACTATCTGCCGATTTCTCTTCTACCAATAATCCACATTTTCCGCCGCCAACCGAGGTCAACATATCTGGTATAGCAGCTCTAGGACATGACAAAACAAGACATCCGTTACTCATTGCTTCCAAAATAGAAATTGGGAATGCCTCTGATGAGTAATATGTTGGCAACGCAATGATGTCCATTTTTTTCATATAACTGACGGCCTCTTTATTTGGCAGTCTGCCCAAGGTATGAATGCAATTACCTTCATCTTCCCCTATTTTTTTTTTCAATTCTGAAGAGACATCACTCGCAGCTGGTCCTATAAGATACAACGTAGTACCATTCTTTAATTTTTTCACAGCCTCAACTAACTCATAAATTCCTTTTGTCGGGACAAGATTACCTATAAAAGCAACGTTTTTATATGACCGAGGGCGCATATCTACACCTGATTTTACTTCTATAAAATTCGGTGCAACATATACTTTCCCTTGCAATTCTGGTATAGAATTAAGGAAGTTTGACGATGTTGAATCTAACACCAATATTAAATCATATAGTCGTAGCGTTTTTTTCAACATTAACGACAACACCCCTCCTTTTTGATAATCATCCTTAATACAACCATAGTGACAATGCATAATGCACTTGACTTTGTATTTCTTTGCAAGTCTTGCCAATAAATAATCCCGAAGAGTGCCCAAACTTCCTGTAGATGCAGCATGCATTATTAAGCAACGCTCTTTTTTTAAGACCCGCTTTACATCGTAATAAACTTCTCTTAAATCTAACAGACCATCTATAATTCGTTTAAACAAAGATGCTTCAGCAAGCAGACCTCTACGAGCGGACAAATTCACATGAACTAATTCGAAATCATTGCTTTTGTAATTTTCCAAGTACTGTTTTGTCCATGTTTGAGTTCCTCCGTTTCCTGACGTACCTGAAACAAATAATACTTTTTTCATCGCTCAATCAACTCAATATATTGTTTTACAAAGGTTTGTTTTGAGAACATCGTTATTGCGACATTCCGACAATTCTGTCCCATTTTATCAGTTCGTTCTTTTCCCAATTTCAGATACCTAATTATGTTTTTAGAAATATCATTCACATTATTGGGATTAAAGAGGAAACCATATTGCTCTGACGTTATAATTTTAGGGTTATCACACACATTACTGCAGAGAACTGGTATTCCACAACTCATTGCCTCACAAACGACATTCGGGAATCCCTCATATATTGATGGTAAGCAAAAAGCCAAAGACTTTTGATATTCAGGAATGATATCTGTAACCGCTTTATGAAAAACAAAATGATTCTCCATACACAATTCTTTAATCAAGCCATAGCAAGCTTGCTCATACTCTGGCATATCTGTATTTCCAAACCAGTCAAAAGTCACTTCAAAACCTTGATCTATTACTTGCTTTGCAGCTTGTATATAATTCAGGATATTTTTTTGTGGAGTTATTCTACCAACAGAAACAATCCTATTTTTCTTCTCAGAGCATATATCAATCCGGAATTTCTCCGTATCAACAAAATTCGTAATTGTCCTAATTTTAGAGCCCATCGAAGGATAGTTTTGTCTCAAAAAAGACTCTTGAGAATGTGAGTTCGGGACAATAGCATCAGCATATTTATATAACATAAATCGTATTCTATCACCGAACCTAATCTGTTGAGTCGTATTTCTCTCTGACACCACCAATTTAAATCTGCCTCCTAACATTCTCGAACAGCAAGTAATTAGGCTCGGAGACTCTTGATATGCAATTACTACATCTGGAGACAATCTTCTTAACTGTGAAGCAATACGAGGCACTCTATATACTGTCGATTCGAAAGAAGCATCATAAATATGAGGTATACCTACCTCCAAAAGATATCGCTTATAAAAACCATCCATATGATATGTCAAAACAGACACATTATAGCCATTTTCTTTTAACAGACAAGCCAATCCTACCAATTGACGTTGAGCGCCACCCGGACAAAGATCATCTATTAAACAAACTATTTTTTTCATAATTATCCTTCAAATAAGTTATTGCCAATCATGCACAACAATGATATAGCAAAACCCATAGTATAATCACCTTTTCCCTTATGGGCATTAAAAAGTTGCAACAACGCTTTAAGACTTGTATATTTTTGTCTGCAAAAACACTCTATATTGAGTTGGTGTCTCTTTAACACCATACTGTGACCATTTCTTCAGCCACACAGCCTCTCCAAAGACCTCCTTATTATGGATTCCATTCAGCTGCAAAATTTTTCGATACCTTTTTTCTAATAACGAATGAAGATGCCAACGCTCAACAACATCGTTGATTTTTGATACGATCCGTCTATAACTTGCCATATAAGAGCTCTATAAATGTAACAAATTTCCAAATTTATAATCCCATTCCATTGGTTCAAATGGCACTATTCCACTCCAATGGAAAAATGTCAATTCTCCAAAATATATACGTCCATTAATATTATAAAGATCAACACGGACATGCTTTATTCCTTTTGATAGTTTCTCTGCGACACTAATCATCTCTTCAAAATTTTTAGGCTTTACTGGCCATACATCTGCATTTGGATGCCCATTTATAACAGGTAGATGATTAAATTCTACATCATAGAAATCAAAACGAGTATCATTTTGTTGACGACCTGTCGCAACAAAAAGAAATTCCACTTTTCCATTGAAACAGAAGAATTTATAATCCTTTAGTTCAATTCCACTTTCATCCTCCATATACTTTTCTGCAATATATCGATGAGGAACATTTTTATATGGATACTCTTTACTTACGAGGGTATAATCTCTTCCTCCATTTGATTTGAGCTTAACCATTGCGGTTTGTATATCAAGTTTCGATTTATCCTTACACACAACAACTCCACCAGAATCATTCGTAGCCTTGACCACAAATTTGGAAGGAAGAGAATCCCAATCAATATCATCCGCAGAATCCCAAATACCAAGCGTCGGTATTATATATCTTCCGCCGACTAAAGAGGCTACATATTTTTTTGCTTCTATCTTATCAACCATTTGTGTATATTCTGGATGGATATCATTTAGCTTGAGCCACTGGAGTTTCTCATTAAATGTTTTTGGCTTTTTTAAATCCATCCAATAACCCATATATAATCGGAATTTAACTCTTATGAATAATTCATCGGGTAGAATCGGGGCCAAGCAATCCCACCCTAATTGAAGTAAGACAACAGGTTTGTGCGACAAATAATACCTAACCCTATTGAAAATATAAAAAATTCTTTTCACCATCTTTATTCCTATTCTATTAACAAGCTTCTTGTTATTTGATTTTCAATCAACTTACTCACAAAAAATCTATTATCAAATTTGGTAGTGGGGTATAAAAAATCTCCAATGGCACACTTGACGCAACGGCGCCCCCATAAACATATCTCCTAAGAATATGGTATGAACAGCTAAAGAGTATCAACAAAAGTATTTTGTTGTGCTTTGGATAAATCACCTTGAACCAAAAGAAAATAGACAGTATCTGTACAATCCAATAATAGCGCCCTCCAACAACAGGAACAAACTGAATGAAATTCACCACAGCATATAAGTACAAATAGAATCGAAAAAATCTATTCAAATCCGTTCTTTCCTTTATTTTATCACGCTGTTTCCACAAATATATTGGAATCAATAAATAAGCAGTGTTTCGAAACACCGTCATTCCTTGCTCTACCCAATAAAATCCAGAAGCCCCTTCATTCATTACATATTTAGCATAGAAATCTTCACTCATATAATTCTCAACCCAAACAGCCATTGACGACGGTAAAATTGAGAAGTCAACAGTTGACAACAATTCATACGAAAGATATGAAAATGGTATTGACAAATACAGCAGCCATAATGATATTTTAGGAAATTTTGAGACATACAGGCCTACAGTGAACAGAAAAACAAATGGCCAAAATCCAGAATGAATAAATGGAGCCATTAAAATAAGCACATAATATCTCAAGCTAAACCTCGGCTGCTTATAGAATTGTATCAATGCATATATGATTAGCCATACACCCGTTGTAAAGCGAGGATTCTGAACCGTTATTATGTCCCTTGGGAAAACAAATAGCGCAAGGATTATCAAACAATAGATACTGCCTTCTCTAAATTTCCGATCTGATGTTATTTGCTTCAGAGAATTCAACATAAATATCAGATATGGGATTGCCGCCAAGGCAAAAAACAAGTGCGGATTCCGGGAGAATGATTTTGATATGAATATCAATATATTCTCATACAATTCCTTCGGGCTGTCATCCGCCATTGTAAAATAAGCCGCAATCTGCTTACAGACATCATTCCATGTCAAGTTTGTAGAAACCACCCTTTCCATTATGCCTCTCAAATCATCATACCGCATTAGGTCTACTGGATTCATATGCCAACAAAAGACCACACCAAACAAGAAAAATATCAAATATGACGACTTGCTCGCCGCATTGCGCAATGATAATAAAAACGCGCCAAACGGGTATATTATAAAAAACACAATCTTGAAAATCCATTCCGATGAATCTTCAACAGACTTTCCTACATATCGATTGCTGAAACTCATTCTTCTTTTGCTATATATGCAAACCTCAATCTGATTAAAGTATGTTTTACCGCTTAATATTCATTGTAATTGGTTATGAAGTCCTTTCCTACAACCCTCATAACATTTCTTGTCAACACCCGCAAGGGAGAACCTCCATGCACACAATATGATTCGAATTTACACCCTCTACCAACCACTGATCCCATTCCAAAAATACAGCGCTCCGGAGTCTCAACAGAATGCATTACCTTACACTGCATTCCAAACCAATTATAATCTCCAATTTTTATCGGACCATAAGCCCGCTTAAATGAATCTTTTTCCATATCATACAACGGATGAAAATTTGTATCCATAAAGACACAATCCCACCCGACTCTAACATACGTCCCAAATTCAATTTCTTTAAACGAAACAATCTTAACAGACGTCGAAGCACAAAACTCGTCGCCAAAAACAATACGGCTATCCGCTCCTTGGACAAATGGTGCATCTGCCTTTAAAAATAATTTCTCCGCCCCATTGTGTGATATGTATTCCTGAATTTGGATACATGTGACCTCCAAAACCTCCCAATTTTATCATTCCTGTAGTTATTTTTGCCGCATCTATTACTATTTTGCCATTCATTTTATGAAGATGTGGCTTATTTATAAGAATGGGCATTTTAACGCCCTGTTTAAACGGGAGATATCGTAAATTGAAATAAAGGCTTGGAATCAATGCCATTCTCCAATGCCACAACAATTCCAAATATGTAAAAATTTTGTTCATAATCGATTTTAATTTTAGAAATTTTCAATCATCAATCACTCTTCTAACGAACCAAATAATGCATCCCATTTGTCAGCAACTTTATCTGCATTAAAATCTTTCACTTTTTCTATTGCCGATGATGACATCTGCACCAAACGAGACTCATCATTTATCAACGTCTGTATCCGATCCGCCATCTCTTTTGGCCTGAAAGGTGTTGAAATTATTCCGTTCACACCATCATCAACAATGTCAAATGCCGCCCCATACGAGCCATACACACAAGGCACACAACCGTATGACATTCCCTCTGTAAGCACCATTCCCCAACCTTCATAAATCGAGGTCATACAGACAAATTTTGCCCGTTGATAATAATTGCCAACATTCTCAACCCGGCCCACAAACGATAGATTTCTCACTCCTTTTTTCTTAGCGAAACTCTCCAACATCCCCCTGTCGGGACCATCCCCAACAATAATAGCCTTCCACTTTGGGTTGTCTTTATACAATTGTTGCCATACTAATATGAAATCTCTGACATTTTTTGGGACTTCTGACAATCTCGCAACACAAATAATCAAGTTTTCTTTTGTTCCGACCTCGTGCTTTGGAACAAACGTATTGGGATTGCCAATTGCTGCAAGTTTACGGCTTGAGATATCTGGAATGTTTTCTTTCAATAATTCCACAAACGATGGTGACAAAAAGACCAATTTGTCTGAAACTCCCAATATCCTTCTATAAAACTTGTTTTCCTTAAACCGATAGTATTGCCTTGCAATATGCGGAAAAAACATCACTAAATATTTTGCCAGATTTGTAACAAGTCTTCTACTTCTTATAGCTCTTTTTATTCTCTGCTCATTTCTAATTATTGCATATGGATTTATATGGACAACAGAAATTCTCTTCACGCAAATCGGTGTATTTTCCAGCAATAAAAGGCTATCCGACCTTGCCTCCTGGCTTATTACAACATTGATATCATTAGTCTGTAGTATCTTACAATAGTCAGCTGTAAATTCCTCATCATTTTTGTTGCTGTCAAGATAAATTTGTTTCGCAGAGTAATACGGATACACATCATCCCTGTTTTGACTTTCTGTACAAATAAATATTACATTATGTCCTCTTCTCTCAAATTCCTTTGCCAAGACATCTGTCACCCTCTGCACCCCTCCAATATGTGGCACAATGGGACAGTAAAACAAGAATGCTATATTCATAATTTCTTCAAGTAATTATATGATTGACTGCGAAGTTCCGTCAGTTTCTTATCCACGTCTTCGTAATTAATTTTCCGAGAAAGCACATTCGATTTTACAACATCTTCCACACTTGTGAAAAGGCGGTCCTCCAGGCCCAACTGCACCAGCAAGCTGGTAAGACGCGTGCTACGTTTTTTCCCCTCTGGACTAAGTACTATTACAAATTGCCTGTGATAAATCAAACTGAAAGCAAGCCCATGAAAAGACGGAGTGATAACCAATTCGGCTTCCGCTATTGTACGCACCCATTCCTCAACCCCAGGCCTATCCCAAACAATTTTTCTAATTAAGTAATTCTTATGATTTGCATCAACGTAGTCCAATCCCAACTTTACCGCAGTTTCCTTACAAAATGTTTCCAATTCTGGGAAAGGGCTTAGTGGATAAAAAACCAGAGTCCTACGATTTTGTAATTTGCCTGTCAACTCTGGATATTCGGTATGTAATAAGGTCGGATCCAAAACAGTTGACGCGTCTTGTCTAAATGTGTTCTTTAAAATTTCAACGCCAGAGGTTTCCCGACAGCTCAACAAAGAAAAGCGGCCTAACAATTCAGCAACATTTTCCGTCATTTGTTTTGACTCCAACCATTCCGACACCCCGAAACTTGATGCATAAGACGCTTTTCTGACACCAGTTTCTCCAAAATCAAGGAAGTATGTCAACGCTTTTTCCTTTGTTATTGAAGGATTCCAAACTTGGTCACTGCCTACCAGCAACAAATCAACCTTTGGGGGATTGCATTTCAATTCCTCCGGTTTTTTATAATGGAATCCTTTCGGAATGTGATTTTTCCAAAACTTCCTGAATTTAAAGTCTTCTTTTGTTATATACGTCAATATTTTTATTATTCTTTGTTTGATTGTGGGATGGGCTATATCAGATAGTCTGAAGTCTATCATTTCTACATCATGACCAAGATTTTGCAAGGCTTTTATCGTTGCATAAGCCTGCATTTCTGCACCAAAATTTTTCTCGCGCCAAATTGTCAGGAGGCCAATCTTCATGATCTTTTTATTGAATGATATATAAAACTGAGTATTTTCCGCATTCTGTATTTTTCTTGATTCCAAAAACCATATCTCCAATATGTTCTTGAAATCTTTTCAAATTTTTCAGAAGCATACTCTTCCCAAAACCGACTTCTATCTGCATTCGGCTTTACTGGAGACTTCAATCGTGGTTGCAAACAATTGGTTTTATCGGTTGGCAATAAAAATACGGTCTGTTCTATTTGTTTCAACACTAAATGTCCTTTATCGGTATTTACCATAAAAAGTGACACTCCTCTGTCATCAAAAAATTCTGGATATGATTTCTCAATCCCCCAAAAGTCTCCCAATGTAAAATCCCCTGGACGATTGAAATTAGTGTAACGACACTCATGACACGACGGGCGATTTGCGATGTGTGAAAAAGCGATTGTATGCCAAAGCGCAGCATCTCCTTTTCCTATAATATCTGTACCATCCATAAACACCAAGCGTTGCGTAGAATGGCTCCAGCCCTTCTCTTTCCAACGCATATTTATCGACTTCAATTGCTTCTTGCGTTGAACAAACCGAATATAATCAGAGAAAATCATTGGACTTGTAACGCTGCTGCATACCAAATCCACCGTTATTAAATTATCATATGGTTTTCGCAGAAACCGTTTCAAGCCATCAACCTGACATGGTGTCCCAGAAAAAAGCACCATCCGCCCCGTCTTCAAGACCTGTTGGATCTCGAGAAACAACGAGTCCGAAATAATACTTTCCACATATTTTGCCCCATGAAATTTTCTACAATCATTGAGATTGTCTGCCGAGCAATGCACCACCTTAAATTCTGCGTCATAGGCAGCTCCATAAACAATGCCTCCCTGCTCTACTACAAATCTTGCTATCGCAAAAAATCCGCCTCCAGAAGTGCTCTCCTGCACTATATGCTCATCTTTATTACGTAACCCATAAATAGACTGATCGCCACTCTTTTTAGAATCATTCTTTAATGGACAAACCTTCTCACACAAGCCACAATCAACACAAGATTCCATATCCACTTTAGGATAACCAAACCCCTCGGCATCCACTTCCATTGAAATGCATTTCCTCGGACAAACAGACACACATGCTGTGCATCCGCAGCATTCTGTTTTTTTTATTATCTGTATCATTGAATTAATTATGACTCTGTGGTTTTATCTTTCCAAAAACATTGCCAACTTTATTGAGCAAGAAGTTCCTCTCTTCTTTATTTAGCCCCCAATAGTATATAGAAATTAAGCACGACGACATTGAGACAAGAATCGATATAACAAATCTACCAAACGACTCATCCTTTAATAGAATCACGGCAATAGGAAATACACATGCTGCTATCGAAACAAATACAACTTTTACAACAACTTGCCTGATAAATTTCCCAATTTTGACACCTATCAACTTTTTCATCATATAACTTCGTGCGAACAGACATCCCAATTCTGAAAAAAATAGGACAATATATGTCACATACGCGGAAAAACCACAGTACAGAAAAACATAAGCGACCGGGAAACAAAGCAACGAAATTCCACCAACCAATAATTGGTAATTTCTTATATTTCCAGTTGCAAGCAATGCCATAACCATTGTCTGCGACAAACATCCGACCAACGCTATGAGCAACTGCATCTGAGAAAACAAAACTGCCGATTCCGGCACAGTTTTAAGCCACAAATGAAGGATATAATCCATTTCAAGCACAACAGGGACTGTCAGAAAAAGCATCAAATAATATGAGAATCTGGATCCTTGAAACACAAGAAATTCCATCCGCCCTATATCTCCAGAAGCATATGAATGTGTTATCTGAGGATTCAGTGCAGTCATAAAACTGCTTATAAATTTACCCAATGCTGTATTTACTTGATTGGCGACCCCTCTGGCAGCGTTCAGCACTACTCCAAAGAACATGTTGACGATGATGTCAATGCCTTGATTTCTCAAGACTCCTGCTGTTGTTCCCAAAAAATTCCAACCGGCAAACCCCGACATTTTTTTCAGTTCAGCAGTATCTACTCTTATTGAATACGTACATTCTTTGAATTGTGACAGACAGTAAAACAAGTATAAACCAAAAACAACAATTGACACTACAAACATTAAAAATGAATACAGAATCAATTTATCTGAATCTGAAACCCCTAATAAAAACACAATCAACAATTGCAAAACAACTTCAATGATGCTGAAGTAAGCATAAGCGCTCATCCTCTCATGCGATACGATTAAAGCATTCAGTGGAACCATTATCAATTTCACCACAAACATAGCGATAGTGAATTGAAGGACCCAATTCGCTGCCACTAAACGTCCTGATGGAATTTCCATATAATTATTTAAAAACCATGGTCCCAGGCTCTCTAATGCAATGAGTACTGCAATTGACAGATAAATCTGAATATTGAACGATGTAGAAACTATCGATTTCAATTTTTGGAAATTTCCTGTTCCCAATTCAAAATTTATAAACCTGGAACATGCTCCGGACAACGAATTTGTTAATATTGAGAATGTTGACACCAATCCTCCCACAACATTATATACACCAAAATCCTCAACTCCCAACTGTTGGAGCACAACTCTTGACGTATATAGCGTCACGGCCATCATCAGAAACATCCTGATATAAAGCATCAGAGTGTTCTTCGCTATGCGCTTGTTGTTATTACTATAATTGCTCCCGGCCTTCACCCGTTTTTCCTATTTCACAAACATTTTATACCATTCCACAAACTTTGCAATACCGTCGGCAAGCAGTGTGGATGGCCGATAACCAATCTCGGCGGCGAGGCGTGAGGTGTCGGCGTATGTCTGATAAACATCGCCCGGCTGCATCGGCATCATCTCCATCTGCGCCTTCTTTCCAAGACAGGTTTCAATGGTCTGGATAAACTCCATCAACTGTGTCGGGTGGCCGCATCCGATATTGTACACGCGGCTGCCTTCCCGAGGATTGTCGATAACGCCCACTGTCCCGTTGACTATGTCATCGATATATGTGAAGTCGCGCGACAGATTGCCGTTGTTGAACACCTTTATCGGACGGCCTGCAAGTATCGCTTTGGTAAACAGCATCGGCGCCATATCGGGACGTCCCCACGGTCCATATACCGTAAAGAACCGCAATCCTGTGGCAGGGATTCCGTAGAGGTGGCTGTAGACGTTTGCCATCAACTCATTGCTCTTCTTTGTGGCAGCATAAATTGAGACTTGATTGTCAACCCGGTCGTCCTCTGAGAACGGCGTTTTCGTATTGCCTCCATACACCGAACTTGACGAAGCGTAGACGAAATGCCTCACCGGATAACGGCGAACGCACTCTAAAAGATTGAGAAATCCGACGACATTGCTCTGCACGTATGCGTCGGGATTCTCGATGGAATAACGCACACCTGCCTGCGCCGCAAGATTGACCACAACATCAAAACGCTCTTTGCCGCACAAGTCCATCAACGCCCATTTGTCGGTTATGTCCATTCTGCGGAAACGGAATTCTGGATATTTAGCGCTCCTCACCTCGTGCCCCTGCACAAGGTCGCGCTCCTCTATCCCGCCCTCCCGCAGACGGGCATATTTAAGACTCACAGGATAGTAGTCGTTCAAATTATCAATTCCTACCACCTCGTCGCCTCTGCCAAGCAGATGCCAGCACAGGTGGGAGCCGATGAAGCCTGCGGCTCCTGTAACCAATATCTTCATTATTTCTGTCCTATGCAATAATATGTGAAACCGTTCTCCTCCAATTCTTTGGAGTCATAAATGTTGCGACCGTCGATTACCACCGTCGATTTCATCGTTTTCTTCAGCACCGCCCACGAAGGCATACGGAATTGCTTCCACTCCGTAAGCATAAGCAAAGCGTCGGCGTCGAGCACCGCCTCATACATATCCTTGGCATACGCAACGCTGTCTCCGATTCGGCGACGGCACTCCGACATGGCAATCGGATCAAACACCCTGACGCTGCACCCTGCTTCCTGAAGCAACTTGATGGTGACAAGCGATGTCGCCTCGCGCATATCGTCGGTTTCCGGCTTGAACGACAGTCCCCACAATGCAATGGTCCTGCCTTTCAAGTCGCCATTATAATGTTGTTGCAATTTCTTGAAAACCACAGTCTTCTGATATTCATTAACGTCTTCAACCGCTTTGAGCACCTGCATTTGATAGCCATTCTTTTCCGCAGTCTTTATCAACGCCTTAACATCTTTCGGAAAACACGAACCTCCATAGCCACAACCAGGATAAAGGAATTTGCTGCCGATACGCGTGTCGCTACCGATGCCCTTGCGCACCATATTCACGTCGGCACCGACAAGTTCGCAAAGATTGGCAATGTCGTTCATAAACGAGATGCGGGTGGCAAGCATTGAATTCGCGGCATATTTTATCATTTCCGCACTCGGAATGTCTGTAAAAATCACGCGGAAATTGTTGAGCATCACAGGACGGTAAAGGCGGCTCATCAAATCCTTGGCTTTTTCTGTCTCGACACCGACAACAACGCGGTCAGGACTCATGAAATCCTTTATCGCCGCACCTTCTTTAAGAAACTCCGGATTGGATGCCACATCAAACGGAATATTGACACCTCGCTTGTCCAGCTCTTCCTGAATGGCGGCTTTTACCTTTTTCGCCGTTCCTACTGGCACGGTCGACTTCGTCACCAACAGCACATATTTCTTCATATTACAGCCAACCGTCCGCGCCACCTCAAGCACATACTTCAAGTCGGCGCTGCCATCCTCATCAGGAGGTGTGCCCACGGCACTGAAAACAATTTCTACATCATCCAGCACCGTTGTCAAATCCGTTGTAAACTTCAGACGGCCTTCGCGATAGTTGCGGAGCACCATCTCGTCGAGTCCAGGTTCATAAATCGGAATCTCTCCGTTGAGCAACCTGTTGATTTTTGACTCATCAATATCAACGCACGTAACATTGACTCCCATTTCTGCGAAACATGTACCCGACACCAATCCTACGTATCCGGTACCTACTATTGCTATGTTCATATCAACTTTTTATTTCTCTTGAGTTCAACTTATAAATGCAAC
>ULZF01011975.1_pt1 | contig 13837 bp, 12 predicted proteins | sample 1962961 | NCBI WGS metagenome assembly ULZF01 (sample SAMEA4835885, study PRJEB28245) | human gut metagenome | biome: gut microbiome; material: fecal sample | place: Denmark | collected 2008
TTTCTAACGAAATCTGTCCTTTTCTGGCGCGCCGGGAGGGATTCGAACCCGCGACCTTTTGGTTCGTAGCCAAACACTCTATCCGGCTGAGCTACCGGCGCATATGCAATTTTTACTGCTCAAGTATATTAACACTATTAGAGCAAAAAGTCAACATTTTTTTACGCTCGGCAAGAATAAATCGTTTTTTATTATATTCCGAAGCAGCCGAAATATCGCCATATAAATAAAATATTACGGCTAAATAATTATAATATATCTGTTTACCGAAACAAATAAAAAATGCATTTTCAAGAGCGAGATAAGCCGAAAACAGAGCAAAATCGACAGTATAATTTGTATAAAGCAATCAAAATGCATAATCGGCAAAAATTTTCTCCACTTTTTTCTGTTTTGTGGTATACTTAAAAAGGTATTACGGCAAGGATTTAAGACAAGCCTTAATGCGCGCGGCAGGAAAAGCTTAACACAGCCGCCGAAATCTACACAAATCAAATCCGGGAAGGCGGATATATATGGATAAAAAATATGATGTTCTGATAATCGGATGCGGAGTTGCCGGCCTTTACACTTCACTCTCGCTGCCCGAAAATCTGTCTGTTCTTGTGCTTTCAAAGCAAGACGAAACCGTTTCCAACAGTTCTTTGGCTCAGGGCGGCGTAGCTGCCGTTTTAAGCCTTGAAAACGACAGCTATGAGCTTCATTACAACGACACCATGATTGCCGGCGGTCAGGCCAACACACCGGACGCCGTAAACACACTTGTTCACGAAGGCCCCGACCAGGTACGTCAGCTGATAAAATACGGCGTTAATTTTGACCGCAATTCCGACGGTACTCTTCAAAAAACGCTTGAGGGCGGCCATAGCCGTCGCAGAATAGTTCACTACAAAGACACCACGGGTGCGGAAATTGTGCGTGCGCTCCTTGTAGAAGCCAAAAAGCGAAGCAACATAACGCTTGTCGAAAACGCCGACGTTTTTAAACTCACAAAGGTTAAAAACGGTTTTTGCGCGGATATGCTCTTAAACGGCAAGACCGCCGCCACGGTATTTTCGGATTTCTGCGTAATAGCGACAGGCGGTATAGGCAGAGTTTACAAATACACCACCAATCCCGCCGTTGCCACCGGTGACGGAATCCGCCTCGCATACGATATGGGTGCTACGATAAAGGAGCTCAGCTACGTTCAGTTTCATCCCACCGCTTTTAACGGAAACGACAGGGAGCAATTCCTGATAAGCGAGTCGGTACGAGGAGAGGGTGCATACCTGCTCAACTGTAACAAAGAACGCTTTATGGACAGATACGACAAACGCCTTGAGCTTGCCCCGCGCGATGTTGTATCGCGCTCTATAATTCTTGAAAGCCGCAGAACGGGCAGCGACAACTTCTACCTTGATATAAGATACAGGGGGCACGATTACCTTGTAAACCGCTTCCCCGGAATATATGAGGGATGCTTAAAACACGGCGTTGATATGACTAAGGATTTAATTCCCGTATTCCCGTGCCAGCACTACCTCATGGGCGGAATCGACGTTGACCTTGACGCGCGTACTTCTATTTCGAGAATGTATGCCGTAGGTGAATGCTCGCACACGGGAGTTCACGGCAAAAACCGCCTCGCAAGCAACTCGCTTTTGGAGGCACTTGTATTCGGAAAGCGCGCGGCAGACGATATAGCGTCTCTTTCTAAAAAGGATCCTGACCACGTGACCGTTACGGAGCACAAAACGGATATTTCGGGTGCTCCGCTGCCAAAGGGGATGCGCACAGAAATTCGCTCGATTATGCAACGTTCTTACTTTGTAATTCCGGATATGGACGCGGTAAGAGTAGGCTTGAAGCGCGTTGACGCTATACTTATGAGACTTAAAAACGGCAAATTTGCAATTACGCCCGACTATTGTGAGGCTTTAAGTCTTGCCACGGTAGCCCATATAATCTTAAAAGAGGTGGACGAAGGATGATTTTACCGCAGTTTTACACGGACGACATTATTAAGCGCGCCATACTTGAGGATATTAACTATGTCGATGTGGCGTCGGATTACCTGATATCCGAGGAGCAGCGCAATGAGGCGTATTTCGTCTCAAAGGCAGACGGCGTTCTCTGCGGCATAGATGTCGCAATGAGAGTTTTTGAACTTTTGGACGATTCTTTTACCGCCAAGGTATATATGCACGACGGCGACAAGGTGAAAAAGGGCGACCTTATAGCCGAATTCAGCGGGAAAACCACGCTTCTTTTAAAGGGCGAAAGAACTGCTTTGAACTTGTTGCAGCATATGTCGGGAATAGCCACGGCGACCGCAAAGGCAGTAAAACTCTGTGAGGGAACAAAGGCTTCGATAGCCGACACAAGAAAGACCCTTCCGTCTCTGCGCGCCCTTCAAAAATACGCGGTAACCTGCGGCGGAGGCAAAAACCACCGTTTTAATCTTTCCGACTGCGCTATGCTCAAGGATAATCACATAGACGCCGGAGGCGGCATAACGGGAGCCGTAAAAAAGCTTCGCGGAAAGATAGGCCATACGGTGAAAATTGAGGTTGAAACACGCAACCTTGATGAAGTAAAAGAGGCGGTCAAGGCAGGAGCCGACATAATAATGCTCGATAATATGGACTGCGACACCATGAAAAAAGCCGTTGAGATAATCGGCGGCAAGGCTCTTACGGAGGCTTCGGGCGGAATTACCGACGAAACCATACCCGGCGTTGCGGCGTGCGGCGTAGACATAATATCAATCGGAGCACTGACTCACTCCGTTCAGGCATTTGACATTTCCATGAAAATGAAAAAATAAAAAGCAACCCCCAAGAAGTGCCTCAGCTTATCTTGGGGGTATGTTATTTTGAAGCAATAATGCCTTAAGCCGGCGGCGCCGAAATCAAAAAGTTTCGGTGCCGTTTTTTTGTTCGGCTCAGAAAAAACGCATTGTTACACTAAGGCTGCCGCTTATTCAATTCTGCCTTTAGAGCTATTGTCCGCAAGGCGGTCAAAGCACAGCTCGGAAAGACGTGTCGCACCGCACAATTCATACAAGGCGGAAGCAAACAAGAGCGAATTACACGGTGGCAGAACCTTTGTTATGTCATCGGGCAGAGTAACTCCGCTGCCCGACAAACAGACGGTACTTCCCGAATACTCATTCCTATATAAAAGGCACCCTCCGTCCGGATTGCTTTTATCTGTTCGCGGAGCTATTACAAATGTGCAGCCGCCTGCCTCATTCACGTTTTCCGTGACGGTCATCGCAAGACCCCAATTGTCATACAGCCGTCGGCGCACGGGAGAAAATTCTTCGGGATTACCCGTTATTACCTTAAGATTTGAGGCAAGAGGAACAAGTAAAGACAGCTTATCCTTTTGAAAGCCGTTAAAATCCATAACAGCCACGCTCGTTTTTTCCGGCGGAAGAGAGCATTTCTTTATATAATCAACCGCGGAATTAAAAAGCATAACGGACGGCAGTATACGAGGCTCGAAATTCTTAACCTTTTCGTCCTCTGTTATGGTTCCTCCGCACACTATAACTCTGCCCGCGCACCGCCCGAGCAGGCTGTATATTTCGCCCGTATCGACCTCTTCATTTTCATCACACACAAGCGTCAGCGTAAAAAACGGAGCACTGCCTAAAACGCTTATCCGCTCGATAACGGGTTCGGGCGGAAAAAGCCTGTAACGAAGCCTCTTAAAAAATCCGCCGCCGATTCTTTCTATTTTAATTACTCCGAACATAAAAGCACCCCCGCATAATATTATGCGGGGGTTTTGATTTTAATGTTTGTTGTTTATTGCTCGTCCGCACCTGCCGAAGAGGTTAAGAGAGAATTTGCCTTTTGATACTGTTCATCCTCTGAATGAGATAAAAGCGCCAAACGGTTCTTTTTCTGAGAGGACAGCTCCACAAGATAATCCGGAGTTAAGCCCACACCGTTGTATACATCGCTTGTATACGGCTTTATCTCTGCCACGGTGAGCTTTACCGCACCGCCGTCGCTCAGCTGATAAACCCTTTGCATGGTTCCGTTGCCCTTTGTCGCCGTACCTACGAGCTTTGCTTTGCCGAAATCGCGCATATCGCAGGCGAAAAGCTCTGCAGGCCCGGAGGTGTCTTTATCGACAAGTATCACTGTGGACACATTTATGCTGTCGGCGTCCGATGTAAAGGTCTCTATGGTTTCACCGTTTTTATCAACGGCGGTAGCGAGTGCCTTTGTTCCGTCGCTTGCCACAGGAACAAGCACATCAAGCGCGTCTGTCGCATACTCTACGGTTCCGTTCGAGACCGCCCGCAAATCTATTATAATGCCGCTCACGCCTTGCTTTATAAGCGTATTTACGGCATTTTTGAGCTGCGATGCGGTGGTCGAATAAAAATCGGTTATTTTAACATAGCCCACCTGGCCTACCGTCTCATAATAAACAGTCTGCGCGGTGTAGCCCTTTACCATATTTGCGGCAACGAGATTACCGTCATGAATAAACGCAACATTTACGGACGAGAGCTTTTCGCCCTCAAGCTTTTTTACAAGCTCTTTATAGTTATAAACCGTGACTTCCTCTTCATCTATGGTAACTATACGGTCGCCCTTAGCCATATTGTTAAGTGCCGCCGGAGAACCGTCGGAGACCTCTGCCGCATAAAGGCACATATCGTCCTCATTAAACGCCGGAATTATGCCGACGCCCATTTTCTGACCGTTCATCTCGTTTTTATATACGTCATACTCTGACGCGGTCATATAATAGCTGTAACTGTCGCCTACGCCGTTTGCAAAGCCCTCTGCCATATCCGCGTTTAAAAGCGTTTCGTTAATCTCGCCGTAGTAATTGGTGCGGATAACGTCGTCTATCTCCGCTAAAAGCGAATAAGTCTGTGAACGCTTCGGGAGATCTTTGATTATTGAATTGTACATTTTCATTGACACAGCCATGGTACCTGCCACAGATCCTGCCATAGCCACGAATATCAATGCGAGCGCAAGGCCCAGGGATATTTTCCTATTCAAATGAACGCCTCTCTTTCGGGGGTTTTATCAAAGACCTATATACGGCTCGGGATTTACTCGATTTTTATTTACATAGACCTCAAAATGAAGGTGCGGACCCGAGGAGTTGCCGGTGGAGCCGACCTTGCCTATATACTGACCCTGCGATACGGTTTGACCCGCGCTGACGCCTATGCTGCTGAGGTGAGCATATCTTGTCCACACGCCGTTGCCGTGGTCTATAAGCACGTTGTTGCCCCAGCTTGAGTGATACGAGGCGGAAATTACCGTACCGCCTGCCGCGGCGTAAACGGGCTGACCGTTTATATTTGCACCGGCTATGTCAACGCCCTTGTGACCGTTGTGGCCGTAGTGCTGTGAAACGTAATAATTGCACGTGAGCGGAAAGCTCATGCCGCTTGAGAGCACACCGTTACCCGAAGAACCCGTGGTATTGCTGATTGACTGAGCCTCGAGTTTATCCATCTTGGCCTGATAAGCGTCATTCTGCGAATCAAGGCTTGAAATCATTGATTTGAGCGACTTCACCTGAGCTTCAAGACGTGACTGCTTTGCGTCAAGGGTATTGTAAACGCTCTTGACCTCTGCGCGAGCAGACTCTATGGCGGCCTTTTCGTTAACTATTTCAGACTGCTTTTCCTGCTGTGACTGCTGATCGGAGGAGAGCTGTTCTTTTGTTTTGTTAAGCTCATTAATTTCTTCCTGCAGACCCTTTACAAGCTCATTATCATGCTCAGAAACACGTTTGAGCAGCTCAAGTCTTGTCAAAAAGCTCGCATAGTCGCCGGAGCCGAGAAGTACCTCAAGCGCCGAGCTTTCGCCTGCCTTATATGCCGAGCGAAGTCTCTCTTTAAGTACGTCGTATGTTACGTTGACAGCGGCTGTCTGTGTTTCTATTTGAATATTTGCGGCGTCTATTTCGGCTTGAAGTCTGTCGATTTCCGCCTGATAGTTGTTGATAATTTCATCCTTTGCCGCTATTTGCTTGTTAAGGTCGGTTATCTTGGCGTTGTAAACATCAAGCTGAGCCTGCATATCGGAAATCTGATTGAGCAAATCGTTTACGGATGCTTTATTGTCGCTGATTTTATTATTATTGGCATTTATTTTGCTTTCAAGCTCGTCTATCTGATCCTGCACGGACGAAGCCGAGCCCGAAAACGCCGTCACGGAAAACAACATAGCTGTTATTAATGTAACGGAAATAATGCGTATAAATGCTTTCTTCTGATGCTTCAAAATAAAAAGAACTCCTTTAATACCGGATTTACCCCTTTAAAAATTACGGAAGATACGGCGCGGGATTTACCCTTGTGCCGTTTATCCAGACCTCAAAGTGCAGATGCGCCCCGGCGTGCGGATTTGCCGGCGTCGGCGCGGGACTTACGTTACCCGTATTGCCTACAAGAGCTATAACCTGCCCCTGCTTTACCGTTTGCCCCTTGCTTACCTTCATAACGCTGCAATGAGCGTATCTTGTGCAAACGCCGTTGCCGTGGTCAATAAAGACGTTATTGCCCCAGCTCGAATGATATTCGGCGGAAAGAACCTTACCGTCAGCCGCGGCCCTGATCTCTTTACCGTATGTATTGCCGGTTGCGCCCCTTGTGGTAAAATCAATACCCTTGTGATTCGGGTAGCCGTACCAGCCTGCCGATATGGTTACGTTTGGATACTGAAGCGGACAAATCATACCCTTGGGAGATACCGTATAACCGCCTGTATTTCCACCGGTATTTTCTCCCGTATTGCCGCTCGCGTTTCCGCCTGTATTGCCGCCGGGCTTTGGCAATTCGCCGGTGCCCTGCGACGCATTTTTCGCCAGTTCCGCAAGCTTTTTATCGTAGCTGTCTTTCGCAGCCTGTATTTTTTTATTCTCGTTTTCTAATTCCTTGGAGCCTGCGCTGAGAGACGAGATATATGCGTTTCGCTGTGCAACCTGCTTTTCAAGGGTAGACTGCTTTGAATCTACGGTATTGTAAAGCGACTGCACCTGCGTTTTAGACGAAACAATATCCGCCTTTTCCGACTCTACGGCGGTCTGCTTAGCCTTTACTTCCTGCTGACTTGACGACAAAAGCTCCTTTGTGTCGTTAAGCTTTGCAATATCATCCTGCAAAGATTTCATAAGCTGCCTGTCATGCTTTGTGGTTTTACTTAAAAGCTCAAGCCTTGTGAGGAAGCCCTCATAATCACTTGCCGTAAGAAGCACCTCAAGAGTGGAACTTTCGCCTGCCATATATGCCGCGCGAAGTCTCTCCTTTAAAAGGTTATATGTATCGTTTACGGTCTTTGTCTGAGCTTCTATGCTCTCGCTTGCCTCGTCTATATTCTTTTGAAGAGAGTCTATTTCTTTTTGATAATCGTTTATAACGGCGTTTTTGTCGCCTATCTGACTGTTAAGCTCCGTTATTTGACTTTGGTACGTGTCAAGCTGCTCCTGCAAAGCATCAATCTGTTCCGAGGAATAGCCGTTAGACTCTTTGGCACCGTCGATTTTATTTTGCAAATCCTTTATTTTTTGCTCATTCTGTTTTTTCTTTGCCTCGGCAGCCGCGATTTTGTTTTCCAAATCCTCCTTGGAATCCGCCGCGGAAGCCGGTAAAAATGACGCGCAAAAAACGAATATTACCGACAGTAAAAGGCTCAAAGCTCTTTTGAGACCGTTTTTAGTCATCAGAGACCACGCTCCCTTGCTCTTTCAGGTATTTAGCCATCGAAACAAGACTTCCGAAACCTCCTGTAAACAATCCTATTGCAACAAATACGAGAAGTATCTGCCACCAGTACCCGCTGAACGGTACGAGCGAAAAGCCGATTAACGAGAGGGTCTGTGCGAACACTTTTTCGGCTACTGCATAAAGTCCCCACAGAACTCCCAGGGATACTATGCCGGAAATCGTACCGAGTATCATACCCTCTATCATAAACGGCCAACGAATGAACCAATTTGTGGCCCCTACCGCCTTCATTATTGAAATTTCAAGCTTTCTTGAGAACATCGTTATGCGTATTGTGTTTGAAATTATGAAAAGCGCAACAAGGAACAGCATTACAACAAGCCCCACGCTGACTATCGAAACCGCATGACGAAGAGACAAAAGCTTGCTTGCAAGGTCGCTGTTTTCTCGCACCGAATCGACTTTGTTTATCTGCTTTATCTGAGAAACGGTGTTTTCAAACTGTGACAAATCCTTTACCGTGACCTTATATGCGTCGGGAAGCGGAATTTCGTCAAAGCCCTCAAACAGAGCCGCGTCGCCGCCCATGCTCTGTATCTGCTCCTGGAACGCAACTTCCTTCGGCACAAATTCGCAGCTTTCAACATTGCTTATGCCTTTAAGTGAGGTACCTATCTGTGTTGTTTCGTCCTCCGAGGCATCGTCGGCAACATAGACCATTACTACATTTTGCGACTGCACCTTGTCGACTACATTGTTAATATTAAAATATATCATTATGCCCGCGCCCATAATTATAAGACACGCCATAAGCACGGTTACCGATGCCAATGACATAAGGCGATTGACCCACACGTTGCGGAAGCCCTCGTGCGTAAGATATTTTAAGCTTGTCCCTTTCACCTGTTGTCACCTCCGGTCTTTTTTTCAATGGCGTCGAGATACTTTGAGTAATCAACGTCATCATCGGAGGAATCCGAATCCACGCCGTATGTCGCCATAAACTTTTCAAGGTCGGCGTCCGAATTCGGCTGAACATAAAACGGGCTGATGCTGTCTTCCTTTTGCTTGGCCACACGGTCCTCCACCGTCTCCGAGGAGGCAATGTTCTGAACCGCAGCCGCGGCTGCCGCCGCTCTTTCCGCATTTGACGCGTCGGAAGCATAATCTCTTTCGATGGTGGCGTAATCATCGGGAAGTGCCTCGGTGTCTTCGGAGTCCGAAACTACGGCGCCCTGCTCTATTGTAATAACCCTGTGGTGGAAATGACGGACGAGATTATGCTCGTGAGTTACCATTACCACGGTGGTTCCGTTTGCGTTTATATGGTTTAAAAGGTCAACTATTTCGTAAGACATTTCGGGGTCGATGTTGCCCGTAGGCTCATCCGCAATTATAAGCCCCGCATTATTTACAAGCGCACGCGCGAGCGCAACTCTCTGCTGCTCGCCGCCCGACAGCTCCGTCGGCAGATTTCTCGCCTTGGAGGCAAGTCCTACAAGGCTGAGTATATAAGGCACGCGTTTTCTGACTTCCTTTTCCTTGGCACCGATGCAGCGCATCGCAAATGCGACATTGTCAAACACCGTCATGGTCGGGATAAGTCTGAAATCCTGGAATACTATACCGAGAGTCCTTCTGAAAAGAGGAATCTCTTTTTTCTTTAAATTGTTAAGATGATAACCGTTTATGATAACAGAACCGCTGTTAGGCACCTGCTCGCGCATCATTATCTTGAGAAACGTACTCTTGCCGGCTCCCGATGAGCCGACCACAAAGACAAATTCTCCGTCGTTTATCTTGATATTGACATCTTTAAGTGCTTCGGTCCCGTTATCGTAAGTTTTTGATACATTTTTAAATTCAATCACTTAGAACATACCTCTGCTTTTCACAATATTCCCACCGCTGAACTCTGCCGTAAAGTTTAATACCGACGGGCAGAGACTCTACACAACCGCTATAAAAAAATATAGGCGGCAAAATGAGTATAATCACTCATAATACCGCCTTTAATTATAGCATAGAACGTCAAGTTTGTAACCATTTTGTAATATGGTAAATTATATTCGCGCACTTTAGACAAAATCACACTTGTAACATTGTGCAATTTTCCCATTCGCAACAACGCGCGGAAAATTACTTTTCTTTAATACTTGACGGGGCTTGAATCAAGATATTTCTTAACCATAAGAGCTACTTTAAATACTATTGCGTCGTCGAACTCGCGAAGGTCAAGACCTGTGAGCTTTTTAATCTTTTCAAGACGATATACAAGAGTATTTCTGTGCACAAAGAGCTTTCTTGAGGTTTCGGATACGTTGAGGTTGTTTTCAAAGAACTTCTGAATTGTAAAGAGCGTTTCCTGATCGAGATTGTCGATAGAGCCGCGCTTGAAAACCTCCTTCAAGAACATATCGCAAAGAGTTGTGGGAAGCTGATATATAAGTCTCGCAATACCGAGATTGTCATAGCTCACAATGCTCTTTTCGGTGTCGAACACCTTGCCTACCTCAAGAGAAACCTGAGCCTCTCTGAATGAGCGTGCAAGATCCTTTATTCCCTCAACCGTAGTACCTATGCCGACAAGGACGTGAGAATAGAACTCCGTTCCGAGACCGTCGGCTATCGAGCGTGCAAGCTTTTCGAGATCCTTTGTGTCGATATTCGGCTTAACCTCTTTGATAAGGGCAATATCTGTCTCGTTAAGGTTTATTACAAAATCCTTGGTCTTATCCGGGAACAGGTTCTGAATTATATCATAAGCGGAGATATCTATATGCTCGGTAATTCTTATGAGAATTACGACGCGTGACACATCATTGTTAAAATGAAGCTCTCTCGCCTTGAGATAAATATCACCGGGCAGTATGTTGTCAAGAATTACGTTCTTGATAAAGTTTGCGCGGTCGTATTTTTCATCATAATACTGCTTAATGCTCGAAAGTGTTACGGCAAGCATTGAGAGATATTTCAAGGCAAGGTCGTCTTCGCCCGAAACAAATACGGCATATTCGGGGTGCATACGCGCACCGAACGGCTTATAAGAATACCCGTCTACCGATATAACCTCCGTTCCGCTGAAAACCGCGGTAACCTCGGTTGAAAGCACCTCACCTATCTTACCGAGTTCGCTGCAGGAAATAATGGTACCCGACTCGTCTATAACACCTATAGTACGGTCGATACTGTCTGTGAGCTGATGCACAATACCCTGGAACAATCTGTTCGACATTGATAAAACCTCCATCTATCTTTTTTCTCCGGAGAAAACCTCCCTGCCGCACTCTGCTTTAAGCCGAAACGGCAATGCAAATTTTCCCGTCTGCACTTTTATACAATTTCACAAATCATATATTATGTATTTTACACAATCTTTTAAGATTTTGCAAGCTAAAAATTGATATTTTAAAAATTTAGTTTGCATTTTTCACAAAAAAAGTTTTTCATTTTGTAAAATCGGTTAGATTAAGGCTTTAAAGCACACAGTTTTGTCATTTTTTGCATTGTTGAAAATGACTATGCGTAAAATTCCGAAGCCGTCGGCGCAATGCGGTTTGATGACAAACTCTTTCGATGTGTCGAGTATTTCGGGTCGAAAAGAATATTTGAACTATCTGCCGGCATTGCATTTGGAGCAGACGCTGTACCCGTTATTGAGATACGAGGAAAGCTCAGAGGCGGAAATTTCCTTTTTATTTTCCGAGGACGTCCTCATAGCGTAGGAGCATGACGGAGAGTGAATTTTTTTGGTGTTCACGTTTACTGTATATGTGCCTTCGGAGGGCTGTGCGTCACCGGAGTTTTTTTGTGAATTTACGCCAACCGGAGTCGAGGCCGAAGTCTGCCCTGCGGCAGAGGATGCCGCCGCACTCTCTGTTTCGGCGTTTGCAGCCGTATCGGACTCACCTTCGGCTTTTGCTTCCTTGGTCACAAGATAAAAGCCATCTTTTTCGTCTGCGTTTTTCGTCGAATTTTCATAGGACACAAAATCTCCGTATTTCTTCAGCATAATATGGTCTTTATACTGCAGCACAAGTAACATCGCGGAAAACACCGTACACAAAACGGCGCATACGGTAATTACGGCCGTCATAATTTTAAAGCCGTGTTTTGCGTTTTTCCCTTCGTTCTTCATACTCATTCCCCCGATACATTATGGGGAAATAATAACATTACGGAACAGAAAATAAAGCGTTTGTGCCGAATCAGCACAAGTTATCTTTTAATTCCGTCGGCAATGTATTTAAACACCGGAGCGCAGTCTAAGGCACCGCCCGCTCCGTTTTCTTTAAAGACGGTGATGACATAGCGCGGCGAAGCATACGGAAAAAATCCGCAAAACCACGAGTGCGTCACTTCATTTCCGTTCTCGTCAAACCAGCCGCTTTGCGCTGTTGCCGTTTTGCCTGCGGCGTCAAAATACTCGGTTTCCGCCCTTTTTCCGCTGCCGGACACAACGGTTTCGCGTAAAAGCTCGGTAACTGTTTTTGCCGTATCAACGCTCATTACACGCCTCGGAACGGGCAGCTCCGCCCTTTTGATTTCATTTCCGGTCTCATCCGTTACGGCTTTCATAAGAGAGGGCGCGCGATACACTCCGTTATTTGCCACCGCCGCATACACGGCGGACATTTGCAGCGGCGAAGCAAGCAATTTACCCTGACCGAATGCGAGGTTGCACAAATCCGCCTCAGAAATCAAGCTGTCGGCGGACGGCATAATACCGGACTTTGTCTCCCAACCGTCCGCAAGCTCGATTTTTTGACCGAGCCCGAGATTTTCACCCATGGCGCAAATGTTTTCCTTGCCCGTTTTAAGCGCAAGACTTATAAAATACGGATTGCATGACTCCGCCATAGCCGAATACATATTCATATTGCCGTGCCCCGTCTTTTTAAAACAGCCGAACGATATTTCTCCGTTCAAGTCATATTTACCGTTGCAGACGATGCTGTAACTTGTAGGAATTCCGTTTTCCAAGGCGGCACAGGCGACAACCGCTTTAAAAACCGAGCCTACGGAGTACGGAGTTATCGCTCTGTTAAGAAACGGAGAAGATGAGTCGTTTAAACTTTTTTCGGGCGCATTTCGGTCAAACGACGGTGTGCTCGCCATTGCCCTTATTTCGGAGGTAGCGCTGTCGAGAACAACGACCGCACCGCTGTCGATGTCAAATTTTCCGAGAGCCGATTCACACAGCTTTTGTATATCTCTGTCAACTGTGAGCTCCACTCCGCCGGCCGACATATACCCATCCTTTAAAAATGTAATCTCCGCACCCTCAAGCAATTTTCCCGAAGCCGCCGCGCCACACCTTGCCTTCAGAGTTCCCGAATACGACAAGAGTATATCGTTGTAGCACTTTTCAATTCCCGAAACGCCGTTTCCGTCGCCGTCGATATATCCGGTTATGTGCGGCGCAAGGCTGTTTTCACCGTATCGCACCACCGTTTTTGCCGTCTTTATGTTTTTTTCGTCAAAAACGGCATTTGACGCGCAAACTGCTATTTTCCCCTGAGACAAAGTCGAATAAACAGAAGGTATTTCGCTTTCGGGGACAATGACCCGGATAGAGGACAGTGACTCCTCACACGGCTTTATCGCCGCCTTTAAAACGGTATCGCAATTGACAAGCGGACGCATTTTACAGTCGTAAATGTTGCCCCTTGACGAAGCCACCGTCACGCCGACGGTATTTTTTGATGCGGCGACATCCGACACGTTACCGCCGCAAAGCTCCGCCATTTTTACAAAAAGCACACCGAACGACAGACACAACAAAAAGAAAAGGGCACAAACTCGCTTGTTCATAATTCACCTCAAAAAAACAAAAAACGCTCCCGTTTTATTATTGAACGGAAGCGTGTGTTTTATTTTATATTTTGTTTTCTGAGGATCGTTCCGGGAACAAATTTTAAATCGGAGCGTATTTTGAATTTCATCATGGCTCTCGGCGTGCTGTCTATTGGTTCACCGTTTTCGTCAAAAAGCTCCGTCACGACAAAGCTCTGCGGCTTTTTCCCCGGCTCGAGGCTTTCGAGAGTGTCGCCCTTAAAGAATTTATTTCGCTGTTCGCAGTAAATAAAGCCGTCGCGGCAATCCTCGACCACCGCCATAACATCCCACTCGCGGCGG
>ULZF01009598.1_pt1 | contig 13202 bp, 8 predicted proteins | sample 1962961 | NCBI WGS metagenome assembly ULZF01 (sample SAMEA4835885, study PRJEB28245) | human gut metagenome | biome: gut microbiome; material: fecal sample | place: Denmark | collected 2008
GATAGAGAGTTGTGCCTGTCCTGGCTGTGGCTGCTGCTCGGGTATGTTCACGGCAAACTCTATGAATTCGCTCACAGAGGCCATAGGCCTTTCGCTTCCTGGCAATGGTACAATTCTGGCCACGCACAAGAACCGCATACAGCTGTTTAAGGATGCCGCGCGCCAGATTGTGACAAATGCCATGAGGTATTATGAAGAAGGAGACGAGAGTGTCCTGCCGCGCAATATTGCTACGCGTGAAGCCTTTCTGAATGCCATGACACTCGACATAGCCATGGGAGGAAGCACCAATACGGTGCTGCATCTTTTGGCTGTTGCTCAAGAGGCTGAGGCTGATTTTACCATGTCTGACATAGATGAGCTTAGCCGCAGGGTGCCTTGTCTGTGTAAGCTGGCTCCAAATACGCAGAAGTATAGCCTGCAAGAATGTAACCGGGCCGGCGGAATATTCGGAATAATAAATGAACTGGCCAAGGGCGGACTGATCAACGAAGGCGTGATGCGTGTTGACGGAAAAACGCTGGGTGAACAACTTAGAAAATATGACATAACGGGCAATGGCATTGACGGTGATGCAGAACGCATATACCGCAGTGCGCCTGGCAGAAAGTTTTCTACCGTCATGGGCTCGCAGGAAGAGCAGTGGGATACGCTCGACACCGACCGCTCGGCAGGTTGCATACGCGACATGGAGCATGCCTATACAAAAGACGGAGGATTGGCAGTCTTGTTTGGCAACATCGCGCACGACGGCTGTGTTGTCAAGACGGCAGGCGTAGACCCTTCAATATGGAAGTTTAGCGGACCGGCAAAGGTCTTTGATTCGCAGGAAGATGCCTGTGAGGCTATTCTCGGCGGTAAGGTCAAGAGTGGCGACTGTGTGGTTATCACGCACGAAGGCCCTAAGGGAGGTCCCGGCATGCAGGAGATGCTTTATCCAACGTCTTATATTAAGAGTATGCATCTCGGAACGGAGTGTGCCTTGATTACAGACGGACGCTTCAGCGGCGGAACTTCAGGACTAAGCATAGGGCATATTTCGCCGGAAGCCGCTGCCGGAGGCAACATCGGAAAGATAATTGATGGTGACATCATAGACATAGACATCCCCAACCGCTCAATAAATGTCAGGCTGACGGCTGAAGAGCTTGACTTGAGGCCACAGCGCAAGCTGACCCGAAAGCGTGTCGTAAGCAAGGCCCTGAGAGCTTATGCTCAGAGCGTAAGTTCGGCAGATAAAGGCGGAGTGAGGATTATAGGTTAGTATAAGTTTTTGTGAAGTGTGTTTCATAATCGGTGCCTGCGCCTGTCGTGCGTTGGTGTAATGCCCTGCATGGCACTGTTGACGTATATTGCTTTGTGCGCACGGCTTTGTGCGTATGGCGTCGGTTATGTTACTTGTTACTTGACACAACAAAAAATATTGAGAGAGTATGGCAAAGGAAATGATAACAGGAGCAGAGGCTCTGATGAGGGCTCTGAAAGAAGAAAACGTGAAAACCATTTTCGGTTATCCTGGCGGATCTATTCTGCCGGTTTTCGATGCCCTTTATGATTATACACGCGGTGACAAAAAGGCTTTTGAGCATATACTCGTCAGGCATGAACAGTCGGCTGCCCATGCGGCAGAAGGATACTCACGTGCCAGCGGCGACGTAGGAGTATGTATCGTAACAAGTGGTCCGGGAGCAACAAATACGCTTACAGGCATTGCAGATGCAATGATGGACTCAACACCGATAGTCGTTATTGCCGGACAGGTGGGCGTAGATGTGCTTGGCACTGACTCTTTTCAGGAAGTCGACCTTGTTGGCGTGTCGCAGCCTATAAGCAAGTGGAGTTATCAGATACGCCGTGCAGAGGATGTGGCATGGGCCGTAAGCCGTGCCTTTTACATTGCACGCTCAGGCCGTCCTGGTCCTGTAGTGTTAGATTTTCCAAAGAATGCCCAGGTGTCTCTCACAGAGTATGAGCCGTGTCGTGTAGACTTTGTACGTGGCTATGTGCCTTATCCCACGGTAGACGCAGAGGCCGTAAGCCGTGCTGCAGAGCTTATTAATAACGCAAAAAAGCCGTTGGCACTTGTAGGGCACGGTGTGGAGCTTGGCAATGCACAGCAAGAGCTTGTCGACTTTATCGAGAAGGCCGGCATACCGGCCGCCCGCACCATGCTTGGACTTTCGGCTCTTCCAACCGGCCATCCGCTTAATATGGGGATGCTAGGCATGCACGGCAACTATGCACCAAACATGAAAGAGCAGGAGTGTGACGTGCTGATAGCCATAGGCATGCGTTTCAGCGATCGTGTTATCTGTAATCCTGCCACTTATGCCAAACAGGCAAAAATAATACAGCTCGATATTGACGGGGCTGAGATTGACAAAAACGTTAAGACCGACGTTGCCGTTGTAGCTGACTGTAAGGAGTCGTTGCCGGCAATTACAAAGCTGTTAAGGCCTAATTCACACAAAGAATGGTGTGAGAGTTTCAGACCGTTGTATGAAGAGGAATACGAGAAGGTTATCAGGCCTGCAACTTGCCCGTCGTCAGGTCCGCTTCTTATGGGTGAAGTGGTTAAGGCTGTGGCTGATGCAACAGGAGGCGATGCTGTTCTCGTTAATGATGTAGGACAGAATCAGATGTTTTCGTGCCGTTACTTCAGATATAACAAGAAACGCTCCGTAGTGAGCAGCGGCGGCTTGGGAACCATGGGCTACGGACTTCCGGCTGCTATAGGAGCTGCCTATGCCGTGCCTGATCGTCAGATTTGTATGTTTACCGGCGACGGAAGTTTTCAGATGAGCATACACGAACTCGGTACGATAATGGAACATCGTATTCCGGTTAAGGTGATTCTGATGAACAATAACTATTTGGGCAATGTGCGTCAGTGGCAGGATTTGTTTTTCGACAGCCGTCAGGCGTTTACTAGGATGATAAATCCATGTTACGGCGGAATATGTGACGGGTATCACATACCATATATTTTTGTGTCTGAAAGAGAATTGTTGAAGAATGCAGTTCATAAAATGTTGTCAACAGAAGGACCGTTTGTGTTGGAGTGTGCTGTTAAGGAGGAAGATAATGTAATGCCGATGGTTCCTCCGGGATGTTCGGTCAACGAGATGTTGCTTGAAGTAAACAGATAATGGCGGGTATGGAAACAAAAGACAGAAAATTATATACAATGTTGGTCTATTCAGAAAACATTGCCGGTATACTTAACCAGATAACAGCCGTGTTTACGCGGCGTCAGGTTAATATCGAAAGTCTGAATGTGTCAGCCTCAAGCATCGAGGGTGTTCACAAGTACACCATAACGGCATGGAGCGACGAAGACCTGATAAAAACAATAACTAAGCATATCGAGAAGAAAATAGATGTGATAAAGGCTGATTATTACACGGATGATGACCTTTTTATACGTGAGGTGGGGCTTTATAAACTTTCAACTGGCGAAGTGCTTGCTAATCCCGAAATATCGCGTGTAATCAGAAAGGCTGACGCCCGCATTATTGATGTAAACCCTACGTTCTGCTGCGTAATGCTGAGCGGAATGACGGAAGATATTACAGGATTATATTACGCTCTCGATAAGTTTAAATGCTTGTTGCAGTATACCCGCAGCGGGCGTATTGCCATAACCCGCAGTAAAGTGGAGCAGGTCAGTGAATTTTTAGAATTACAGGAAAAAAATAGGAATAAAAAATGTTAGACAAAGTAGGAAAATACGAGTTTTTGGCAGAACCGTTTCATTGTGATTTCTCAAAACGTCTCTTTATGGGACATCTTGGCAATCACATGCTTAATGCCGCAGATTTTCATGCAGCCCATCGTGGTTTTGGCATGACATACCTTAACCCTTTGCATAAGACATGGGTGTTGTCGCGTCTGGCTATCGAGATGGAAAAGATGCCGCCGCAATATGCCAAGTTTTATGTTGAAACATGGGTCGAAGGAGTGATGAAATTTTTTACCAATCGTAATTTTCGTGTAGTTGATGCAGAAGACGAAAATTTGGTTTATGGCTATGGCCGCAGTATTTGGGCCTTGATAGACACCGACTCTCGTCAGCCGCAGAACATCATGGATATACGTGACGGTGAGATACTCAACTATATAGAAACAGACAAGGCTTGTCCTATTGGTGCATTGTCGCGTGTCAGGATGAGTAAAGACGCCGGGCTTGTTGCCTCTGTGCCAACTCATTACAGCGACGTTGACGTAAACGGTCATATTAACAGCGTAAAGTATATTGAGCATGTGCTCGATTTATTTGCGCTTGATACGTATCGTGAATATAGGATAAAGCGTTTCGACATTGCTTATGTGGCCGAAAGCTATTATGGGGATACGTTGAACTATTACAGGGAAGATGTTTCTGATGATGTGTTCTGCGTACGCATAACAAGAGTGCCGCCTGAGTCTTCAGAAGAAACTGAAGTCTGTAGATGTAAGATCGAATTTGTTAAAGATTAACAGTTCAAGCACTATTTTTGCTTTAACGGCAGGTGCTTACTGCTGTCTTTATGTGAAAGTAAGAAATATGTAACGTCTAATCTGCAGCCTCGGATACGGGGCTGCTTAAACAAACATTTTTATTATGGCAGAAATGAATTTTGGTGGCGTGATAGAAACAGTGGTCACCAGTAAAGAATTTTCTTTAGAGAAGGCACGTGAAGTTCTACAGAACGAAACGATAGCTGTATTAGGTTATGGAATTCAGGGACCTGGGCAGGCATGCAATTTGCGTGACAATGGCTTTAATGTTATTGTAGGTCAGCGTGAAGGCAAAACTTATGATAAGGCTGTTGCCGACGGATGGGTGCCCGGAAAGACATTGTTTTCAATTGAAGAGGCTGCTGCAAAGGGTACGATTATATGTATGCTGCTGTCTGACGCCGGTCAGATATCGGTGTGGCCTAAGGTTAAACCTTATCTGACAAAAGGAAAGGCACTTTACTATTCTCATGGATTTGCCATAAACTGGAGCGACCGTACGGGTGTAGTTCCTCCAGGTGATGTCGACGTTATTATGGTTGCCCCAAAGGGTTCGGGCACATCGCTCCGTACAATGTTTCGTGAAGGGCGTGGGCTAAACTGTTCTTATGCCGTTTATCAGGATGCTACCGGTAAGGCTGAAGAGCGTACAATAGCATTCGGTATAGGTATCGGGGCTGGATATCTCTTTAAAACTACGTTTGAGCGTGAGGCTACAAGCGACCTTACCGGTGAGCGTGGCTCGCTGATGGGTGCTATTGAAGGACTTTTTGAGGCTCAGTATCATGTGCTACGTGAGCATGGACATTCTCCCTCAGAGGCGTTTAATGAGACTGTTGAGGAGCTTACCCAGAGTCTTGCTCCGCTTTTCGGCGAGAAAGGCATGGACTGGATGTATGCCAACTGTTCTACAACGGCCCAGCGCGGTGCTCTTGACTGGGCTCCACGTTTCCGTGATGCTATTAAGCCGGTGATGGAGTGGCTTTATCTTTCTGTAAAGTCGGGTAACGAGGCACAGATTTCAATCGACAGCAACTCTAAGCCTGATTATCGTGAAAAGCTTAATGAGGAATTGCGGCAGATGCGTGAGAGCGAGATGTGGCAGGCTGGTATGACTGTCCGCAAGCTGCGTCCTGAAAATAATTGATTATATATTTGACATGCTGATAATTATACAGGCGTGGGGCAGTGATGTTCCGCGTCTGTTCTTATTATGTAAGAGTTTGTATTGTTGTATCTGGATAGATGCTCGGATGTGTCTGGTATTCAGGTTATAGCATACGGTCTGTTATCCTTTTCTGAGCACCACCATTCCATCTGAGAGATATATTTTTTCTTCGTTTAGCATGTATTCAACAGCATATTCTATTGCATCTCTGTTGAAGTTAATGCTTTTTATCTCTGTGATGCAGTGTGGTTTTTTGTCGCTTAGGAGTTCTGTAATAAGTTCCTCGGCTCTTTTCTGTTCGTTTTTGTTTTCGCGGTGCTTTTTATGTGCAATACAGACATCGCATTGGTTACAGTCAGTAGAGCGCTCTTCGCCGAAATACCTTAGCAGCTGCCGGCTGCGGCATATGTCGTCATTTGTAGCATAATTTATCATGGCTTCGATGCGCTCCATGTATTCTTTCTTACGGTTGTCGTATATATCCTTGCTCAGCACCAGACGCTCCATTTCTTCGCGCCGCTGAGTGTATGTTATGTGTGGAATTTTTTTCCTTGGTATGAAATGAAGAATACGGCGTGCAGTCATGTCTTTCAGAATCATGTATGTTTCAGGCACGGTTAGTCCGGCTTGCTGTGCCACAAGACTTTCGTCAATGTAGCAGAAGTCGGAAAATAATCCTCCGTAGCACCTCAGCAGTGCCGTTATCACAGCATTCTCCCTTTCGTTGAGGCTGTCGAGCATATTCAGTTCGTTGCGGCCTAGAAGCATTCTTATCTGAGCCTTATTGTCTGATTCTTCGTCATAGTCGATATATCCGGCTCTGGAAAGAATCTTTAGTGCCGATCCGGCTTGTATGGGAAAATGCTTAAAGGCAACACAGAAGCGGTCGATGTTGAACTCGAATCTGCATCCTTGTCCGCTCCCCATGCCTATTTGATAAAAGTAGGCAAGATGTTCATACACAAGGCGTATATAGTCTTTGTCTGGGAAAGTCTCTTCTATTCTTCTTCTCAGTTTGCCTTTGTCGCTGCCGTTATAAAACAGTACGGCATAGGCTTTCTTTCCGTCGCGTCCGGCTCTTCCTGCTTCCTGAAAATATGCTTCTGGAGAATCAGGGCAGTCGTGATGTATAACGAGTCTTACGTCTGGTTTGTCGATGCCCATTCCGAAGGCATTTGTCGCAACCATAACGCGTGCCTTGCCCTCATGCCATTCCTTCTGGCGTTCGTCTCTTGCGGCACTTTCCAGTCCGGCATTATAGTAGGTTGCGCTTATTTTGCGTTTGCATAGCTCGGCTGCAATTTCTTTTGATCGCTTACGGCTTCTTACGTAAACAATGGCTGAGCCGCTTACACTATTGAGAATGTGGAGCATCTCTTCAAACTTGTCATCGGCCTTTCTTACGATATATGCAAGGTTTTTGCGTTCAAAACTCATCTTGAACACATTTTTTTCTTTGAAGCCGAGTTTGTCTTGAATGTCGTCTACAACCTTTGGTGTTGCTGTTGCTGTCAGGGCCAGTATTGGTGCGTCTGGCTTTAGTTTTCTTATGTCTGATATCTTGAGATAAGACGGCCTGAAGTCATAGCCCCACTGACTTATGCAGTGGGCTTCGTCAACAGTTATGAAGCTTACGTTCATATGGCTCATCTTCTTCTGGAATAGTTCAGAAGACAGGCGTTCAGGTGATACATACAGGATTTTTACTCCGCCGAATATGGCATTTTCTAGTGTAGTTATAATATCGGCATGCATCATGCCCGAATAAACAGCTGCCGCCTTGATGCCTTTGTGCCTAAGGTTTACTACCTGGTCTTTCATCAGTGCAATCAAGGGCGTGATGACGATGCATACCCCTTTCATGGAGAGAGCCGGCACCTGAAAAGTAATTGATTTGCCTCCGCCTGTCGGCATCAGGCCAAGTGTGTCACGTCCGGCGCAGATACTGTCGATAATCTCTCGCTGAATGCCCCTAAAGTCGTCATACCCCCAGTTGTCGCGAAGTATCTTTCTGTATTTGTCGTCAGCCGTCACCATTGTTTGTGTATATGATTTATTTTGTCTGTCCACGAAATATGCAAGCGTTTCCGTGGACAGACAAAAATATTGTTAGTTTGTTTCTTCTTCGTCTTCTGCAGGACGTATGTCTTCTATTTGCAGCTGGATACCATTGTGTTTAAAAACATTGTCTTCAATGGTGTATGCAATGTCAAAGCTGCGTTTTGATTTTATATATCGTGCCGATCCGCTTTGCCCGAAAGCAATGCCGTTCATCACGTTGTTTGATTTTGAGTCTACAAGTTCGAGTTTTATGTGTTCCTGTTCTCTTCCTACCACCTTGCTTGTGCCAAAGTCGTAAACGTCTGTAGTGCAGAACAGGGGTTTGGGATTTTGTGGACCAAACGGACTTAGCTTCTTTATTTCAGAATGCAGCTTGCGCGTTATATCTTTGAAGTCGATTACGGCGTCAATGTTGAGTATGGCTTCTGTCTGTTCGGGTTGTATGTGCTCGTCAACATATTTCTGAAAACGTTTCATGAATTCGGGCACATCTTTCCATTTCAATGTCAGACCGGCAGCGTAAGTGTGCCCGCCAAAGTTTATCAGCAGGTCGCGGCAGCTTTTTATGGCGGAATAAACGTCGAAGCCCGTAACGCTCCTTGCCGAACCTGTGGCCAGATCGTCTTCACGCGTCATTACTATTGTTGGACGAAAATAGATTTCTGTCAGCCTTGAAGCCACTATGCCAATTATGCCTTTCTTCCAGTTTTCGTCATACAGCACAATGCTTGAGCGCCTGTTCTGACTCTCTATTTTTGCCACAATCTGGTTGGCCTCTTCTGTCATTTGCTTGTCAATGTCCTTGCGCTGCTCATTGTATTCGTTTATATGCTTTGCCTCTTTAAGTGCGCTGCCAAGGTCTTTTTCAACAAGCAGGTCAACGCTCTCGCGTCCGTTCTCCATGCGTCCTGATGCGTTGATGCGTGGTCCGATTTTGAACACTATGTCGCTCATTGTTATCGTGCGTCCGTTCAGTCCGCAGATATCAATGATGGCTTTTAGTCCGATGTTCGGATTCTGGTTGAGCTGTTTAAGACCGTGGTATGCCAATATTCTGTTTTCTTCCACTACAGGCACAATGTCTGCAGCTATACTTACTGCGCAGAAGTCGAGCAGGGGCACTAAACGTGAGAATGGTATGCCGTTGTTCTTGGCGAAAGCCTGCATAAACTTGAAGCCTACACCGCATCCGCACAAGTGCTTGAACGGGTAAGAGTCGTCAGGGCGTTTGGGGTTAAGTATTGCTACAGCCGGAGGCATAATCTCGTCGGGCACGTGATGGTCACATATAATGAAGTCGATGCCAAGGCTCTTGGCATATTCTATTTCGCTTATGGCCTTTATGCCGCAATCGAGGATTATTATCAGTTTGACGCCAGTTTCATGGGCATAGTCAATACCCTTATAGCTCACTCCATATCCTTCGTCGTAGCGGTCGGGTATGTAGTAATCTATGTTAGAGTAGAATTGCTGTAAGAATTTATACACGAGTGCGACGGCAGTGCATCCGTCAACATCGTAGTCACCATACACCATAATGCGCTCTTTTCGTCCCATGGCATCGTTCAGTCTGTCAACGGCCACGTCCATATCCTTCATAAGGAACGGATTTATCAGGTCGTTGAGCTGAGGACGGAAGAAACGTTTAGCAGCAGATTCGGTGGTAATGTTTCGCCGTATTAGTATTCCGGCCATAACGGGGCTTATGCCCAGTTTTGCTCCCAGCTCTTCAGCTGCCTTTTTCTGTTCTGATGTTGGTGATTCGTAGTTCCATTTGAAGTGCATTTATATTGTTTTTTATTTCTCTTTCCCGGTTGCCATTGTCAATTTGTATAAAATGGCGTGTAAAGTTACAAATAAAAAACAAGAAAACGGTGATTTCTGACAGAAAAGTTCAGAAATCACCGCTTTTGTTCTTAAGCTACATTGTAACTGCTTTTGTTTGTCCTGCCGGTTTTTGGTGCCCGTCTCATGCAGCTTTTTGCTGACGTTCGAAGGCCTTTATGTCTTTTATGCAGCAACCTTGTGTTGTCTGTCTGCAATGTTATGTTTCCGGTCAGTCCAGCAGTTGGCCGTATGTTAGTTTAAGCCGAGCTTTTTACGGATATCCTTAGGGATGGCGTTCTTGTTAACCATGAAGCTCATAGTCTTGTATGCAACATAGTTCTTTGACATGTACCAAATTCCTTTGTAGTCGCCATACTCGCCCCAAGAGTTCTTAACCATATAGTATTCGCGTCCGTTCTTGTCTTTAGCGATACCGAAGATTACCATTCCGTGGTCGTCAGTTGTCTCCCAGTTGTCGAATGCTTCCTGGCGCATTTCCTGTGTAGGAACGATTTCAGGAGCGTCAACTCCGAGAGAATCGAGCTTGCTCTTCTTTTCTGTAGAAGAAAGCTTGAACCATCTGTCTGCGTCTGTTCCGGCCATGCTGCGTACTTTCTTTACGTCGTATGCGATACCGAGACCCATGCGTGTGAATCCGTCTTCTGTAACGTCGCCGCCCCATGCTACGGTGTAGCCTTCGTTGATGGCATTGTCAATAATCTTCATCATCTCGTCCATAGGAACATTGTATGATGTTGCCCAGCGCCAGTTGTCCTGAACTTCTACAGGGAACTGTGTGTAGAACGGGTGATGTGTGTAGCTTGTTATTGAAACATAGTCGTCAAAGTTGAGGCCGAGGCTTGCTGCGAATGTCTGCGGAGTATACTTCTTGCCTTCATAAACAAACTCCTTCGGGCATTCTCCTAAGTATGAGTCGATTATACCCTGCAGACCTTTCTGCCACTGCTTAGAAATCTTCTTTGCCTTGCTCTTTGATACAGCTGCAACATACGGCTCCATAACACCGAAGAACTCTTCGAAGTTAGCCAGAGAGTCGCCTGTCAGAGTGCCGGGTGCCGGCATGGCTGTTTCAGGGCAGATACCGTGGTTCTTAAGGATATAGAGCACGTCCTCAGAGCTTCCGCCCTGTGAGAACTGGCTGTCGCCGTGCATTCTTACTGTAAGGATGGCACGCTCCATGTAGTCCTTGTTGGCTACGAACATTTCGCAGAGGTCGTAAGTCTTGCCTGTCTTCTTCAGAATTTCGTTCTCAAAGAAACTCAGTGTAGAATAAGCCCAGCAGGTACCGCTGCGATTCTGGTCTTTGATACTTGTGATCTTGTTCTCCTTAATGGTTGTGAACACAGGTTTGTTCTTTTCCGCAGTTCCTTTCTTGTCCTGCGCGTTCATGCCTGTTGCTATACAAGCCAACAGAGCCATTGCAATTAACTTTTTCATTTTTCTATAAGTATTGTTTTGGGTTTTAGTTGTTTCTCATGAATTCTTCAACGTCGTCCGGATGATAAGGTATGCGCTCCTTGCCGAGGAATCTGCATCCGTCGTCAGTTATCAGCAGGTCGTCTTCAATACGTATGCCGCCGAAATCCTTGTAGGTTTCGAGCATCTCATAGTTGATGAAGTCTTTGTGCAGTCCTTGCGACTTCCAGTCGTCTATGAGTGCAGGTATGAAATAAATGCCCGGTTCGTCTGTGACAACAAAGCCTTTTTCGAGGCGGCGTCCCATGCGCAGGCAGTTTGTGCCAAATTGTGTTGAAGGCTGTATCTCGTCGTCGAAGCCTACATAGTTCTGTCCGAGTCCTTCCATGTCGTGTACGTCCATACCCATCATGTGGCCAAGTCCGTGAGGCAGGAACATTGCATGTGCTCCGGCTCTTACAGCCTCTTCTGTGTCGCCCTTCATCAGGCCGATTTCTTTCAGTTTGTCGGTCATCAGACGGCATACTGCCATATGTACGTCATACCATTTTACACCTGGTTTGGCTACATCTAGCACATAGTCGTGGCAGGCCTCAACGATGCTGTATATTTCACGCTGGCGCTGAGTGAACTTGCCGTTTACGGGATATGTGCGGGTGTTGTCTGAGCAGTAGTTGTTGCGGTTTTCTGCACCAGAGTCGCACAAAGCCAGCCTGCCGCTCTCAAGAACGTCCCATGACGGTGTGCCGTGCATTATCTCTCCATGCTGTGTGAATATTGTTGCGAAGCTTACCATTGCTCCATAAGAGTGTGCTGTTCCGTCAACCTGTCCGCCGATAAACTTCTCGGTGAGTCCGGGTTTAGTCAGCCTCATGGCTGTTGTATGCATCTTGTAGCCAATAGAGCATGCGTCTTCAATCTCGGCTATCTCCTGCGGCTCTTTCGTAGAGCGCATCTTCACCACAGCCTTTATCAGTTCGAGCGATGCAGCCTCTTTCTGCTGGTTTGGATGAATGCCTAGCAGGTCGAATATCTGCAGCTTGGTGTCATATCTGTATGGCGGCAGGAAATGTATTGGCCTTTTCTGTTTCAGCGCATTGTTGCATATAATCTGCAGCGACTTCATCGGGGCAGTATTGGCTACGCCAACACTTTCAGCCATGTCCTTCACGCTGTTTACAGAGCCGAACCATACGATGTCTTCAATGTCGATGTCGTTGCCCACGAGCGTTTCGGTGCCTTCGTCGATGTCAATCACGCCTACAAGCCCGTCGCGGTTAAGTCCGAAATAATACAGGAACGAAGAGTCCTGACGGAACGGATAGTAGCTGTTTGAAGGGTAATTGACAGGTGAGTCGTTATTACCGAACAAAATCACGATGCCACTCTTTACGAGCTTTCTCAACTCGGCGCGGCGGCTTACGTAGGTTTCCTTGCTGAACATATTCGTATATAAATGCTTGTTAAACTAAATTTCGTCACTCTGTGGCGTGGTTGTTTTTCCAGTAACTTTTATGGTGTGTCAGGCTTTTTCAACTCGTTTTTCACAGATATATAACTTCAATATTGCAAAGATAATGCAAATCATGTGCAGAACAAAATAAAATCAATTTATTTTTATAACAAAATGTCACTTATTTTAATTTGTTGGTCTGTAAAACATGTTATAATGATATCCTCAGGGCTGAATATGCATGCAAAAAAGTTACAGATGTTTGTTTTTTTGATTTTTTATATTGTAAATTACTTTAAAATATATGCCGTTAAAACTAAAATCATTAACTTTGCAAAGTTTTTTAGTGAGTTATGCGTATTGACAGAAATACAGGATTGGTTCTTGAGGGCGGCGGCATGCGCGGTGTGTTCACCAGCGGCGTGCTGGACGGCTTTATGAAGCATGACATGTATTTTCATTACGTTGTTGCAGTTTCGGCCGGAGCATGTAACGGCATGTCGTATATGAGCCGCCAGATACGCCGCGCCCGTATTTCCAACATCGACTATCTTTCAAAATATAAGTACATAGGTCTGCGACATCTGGTTACGCAGGGTTGCATCTTCGACCGTAAACTGCTTTATGACGATTTCCCAAATACGTTGCTGCCTTATGATTTTGAAGCATTCTTCAATAATCCTGACGTCTTCGAGATGGTTACCACCAACTGCCTGACCGGACGTGCATGCTACCTTACAGAGAAGCACGACCGCC
>ULZF01007551.1_pt1 | contig 11898 bp, 10 predicted proteins | sample 1962961 | NCBI WGS metagenome assembly ULZF01 (sample SAMEA4835885, study PRJEB28245) | human gut metagenome | biome: gut microbiome; material: fecal sample | place: Denmark | collected 2008
GTAAATGTGTCTACCTATATCAGGATAAGACACCCCTCCCTCATTTCTATATTGTTCTTCATTTATTTTACTGCCAGGAGCAATACGTCTTCCTCCGCAGTGGCATGTTCCACCAACAGATTCCAGTCGTTGTCCTTCTTACTCCATTTGTAACTCAAGTAGTTGATGTCATCTCCCGCCTGCAGATAAACAGCTTTTTCCTTCACATCGGAGTAGGCATGCGTCTTGTTGTCCCACAAGGCATATTCCACATCCGTACCGGCTTCTGTATAATTGTAGTTCAAGCAATAGAAGCGTTCAAACGCCTGCTCAATCTCGTTCCATCTCAACGCCTCCTTCTGTATCGTACGCCCTTGGGCATCATAGGTGAAATTGTATTTCAAATGGTTCTGCAGAAACTTACCGTTCTCTACTTTATATACAATTTGGGACTCCACCTGATTTCCGTTCATCACTTCATTATAGGCAAAGTTTTCCTGGATATTACCACCAAAAGCATTTATCACTACTGTCACTACAAAGATTGTTGTCATTACTAAAGTTTTCATACCGTTATTGTTTTATTAGTTCTTTATTTTGTTTTTCGATAATCATTTATCGTTTTTCGATATGCAAATAAAAGGCCTTTTTTTGATATGACAAAGAAAAACAGAAAATATTTATCGAAAAACAATAAAAAAAACGCGTTTTACGATAAATATACAGAAAACAAACACTTCAAACGGGAAAATACATAGAACTGCAAGGGGATAAATGACCTCGCCTTATGTTTATAAAGAAAGAATGGATTTAATCTCCACCTCGTCACGGTGAAGCTGGGCAATAAGTTCTTCTATACTGTCGAATTTCAGTTCAGGACGGGTGCGGCGCACAAAGGAAAGACGCATCGGCTGCTGATAAATATCAGCATCAAACCGGAATATATGGACCTCAATACTGCGATCGGGTCCGTTCTCCAACGTAGGCCGGTAGCCAATGCTTAGCATACCGCCGTACTCCTTGCCTTCAACACAGACACGGACGGCATACACACCATCGCAGGGAATCAGCTTGTCAGGATCGGAAACACGGAGATTAGCCGTAGGGAAACCTATCTTACGCCCCACCTGATAGCCACCGACAACCGTACCGTCCAAAAAGAAATCATATCCCAGATACTCGGCAGCTTCCGAAACGTTTCCCTCCAGCAACAGACCGCGAATAGCCGAGGAGCTGACAGTAACCTCCGTTACCGATGTCTCCTTACTATAAGAATACGCGCGCGCAAGAAGCACCTCCATACCCAATTCGCGACCATAGTGCACATAGTCTTCAAAACCCTCGCTGCGGTTATGCCCGAAACGATGGTCGTACCCCACTACCAAAGCTTGTATCTGATAGCGATCCTTCAGTATGGACATGAATTCCCGTGCCGAAAGCCGGGCTATTTCAGGAGTAAAATCAAGCATCATGCAATAATCCACCCCAGTCTTGGCAAGCAGGGAAACTTTCTCATCACAAGTGGTCAATAACTTCGGATGATAATCGGCCTGCATCACTTTACGCGGATGTACCGGAAAAGTCACGACCGACGAAGCAAGCCCACGCCCGGCAGCTACCGCACACACTTGCTCTATCAGGTAGCGGTGTCCCCGATGTACTCCGTCAAAGAAACCGATAGTGGCTACACTTGGACGGGAACCAATGTCCGATGTTTCACAAAACAACTGCATGTCTCCAATCCTCGTGGGCCTTTGGCGTATAGGTAGAAATACCCAACGCCTCCGCTGTCCGGCAATTGGCCTCAGAATCGTCAATGAAAAGAGTCTCGTTGGGAAGAATACCGGTCTCATCCAGTACTTTCTGAAATATATCGGCATCCGGTTTTGCCATCTTCATCTCATAAGAGAGATAGATATGCTCAAAAAAGTCCTCCGCACGGAAAGCCTTGTAGCGAAACGCGTGCAGACACGACCATTGCCAATGGATTTCATTGGTGTTGCTCAGCAGATAGACCACATATTTTTTGCGCAGTTCCAACAGTAAATCCAATTTAAAAGTAGGAATACTCACTAGGAAACTGTTCCAGGCGTCATCTATCTGGGCATCAGTCACCGGTTTCCCTATCTTTCCACGAATCACTTCCCGGAACTCCGCACTGGTAATCAACCCTTTTTCATATTTCTGGAAGAAATCCTGCTGGTGATAGAGGTCCAACATGACTTCCACGTCCGGCAATCCCAGCTTTCTGAAATTCTCTAAACAGCGCTGGCGGTCCAAATCAATCAGAACTCCGCCAAAATCAATAATAAGGTTCTTGATTCCTCTTCTTTTCATCACTATTTCTGTGTTAAACGTCGGATAAGGCGAACCAGTTCACCTATCCACAAAACAAACGAAGTAGAAACGACAATCGTCATCCAAGTCATAAAATCGAGCGGCACTGTGCGGAATACAGCTCCACCAAACTGTACAATCAGTATCTGTCCGCCCAAAATGGCAAGTATAATCAGCTCCATGCCATAAGATTTAGAAATGCCCTTGAACGCCGAGTCCGAAGTGCCGAACACACGTGCATTGAACAAGTTCCAGAACTGAAGCATAACAAAGAACGTGAAGAACACAGTCAACCGATAGGTAGTCATCCCCCCCTCTTCACTGTTAAACCAGAAGAGCATTCCCATAAGTAACACCAGGAAGGCAGACCCCATTCCCAGAATGTAATACCTCATGGACTTGGTTATAATGAAATCCGTACTCTTACGCGGTTTTTCCTTCATCACGCTCTCACTGGGTGGAATGGACGCCAGGGCCAGGGCCGCAAACGTATCCATAATCAGGTTCACCCACAACATCTGCGTGACGGTCAAAGGAAGCGTCGTACCCACCAGTGAACCCAGGAGAACGATAAACAAAGCCACAAAATTGATAGTCAGTTGAAAAACAATGAAACGCTGTATATTCTTATATAGAGAACGTCCCCACATCACGGCCGTACCTATACTGTTGAAGGAGTCATCCAGCAGCGTGATGTCGCTGGCCTCCTTGGCAACGGAGGTCCCGGTACCCATCGAAAGTCCCACTTGCGCATGGTTCAGCGCAGGAGCATCATTCGTGCCGTCACACGTCACAGCCACTACCGCACCTTTCTGCTGCAACAGTTGCACCAGACGCTGTTTGTCTGTGGGGCGTGCACGCGACATTATCTTCAAGTCCATCACACGGTCCAATGCCTCCTCATCCGTCAATTCGGCAAATGCAGCTCCCGTAATGCGGTTCTTTTCCGTATCCTCCGGTTTCCACAGACCAATCTGACGTGCTATCTCGGTAGCTGTACCCGGTGTATCTCCCGTCACAATCTTCACTCCGATACCTGCCGACTGGCATTTGGCAACGGCCGCAGGCACATCCGGACGGATAGGATCACTGATGGCAACCACACCGAGGAACGACAAGTCATTTTCAGCAACCAATGACACACAATCAGACGCTTCCGCATCATCCACAATCTTGAATGCAAAGCCAAGTGTACGCATAGCCATATTCTGGTAGTTGAGCAACTGAGCCTCCACTGTAGAACGGTATTCCACCGCATCCACACGCTTGCCGTCCAACATGACATCCTTGCATTTACCCAAAACAATCTCGGGAGCTCCCTTCACATACAGCACCTTCTTCCCAATCAGGGGGGATTGCACCAGGGTAGCCATGAATTTCCTTTCCGTAGAGAAAGTCAGCTGGTCGATAACCGTAGCTTTCTCACGCAGCGCCAGATAGTCGCATCCTTGGCTGTTCAGCCAAAGCAGCAGTGCCACCTCCGTGGGGTTACCCACCCCTTTCGGCTTCTCGCCAGTCACCTCTTCTTCCAGAAAAGCAGTAGAGTTAGCACTGATACCTTCCATTACCAGCTTGCTGAGGTCATCATTCCCCAGCTGCCCGTTATTCTTCAAACCATAGAAATTGGGTTCATGCACCTGCATCAGATTTTGGGTCAATGTACCGGTCTTGTCGGTACAAATCACTGTAATGGCTCCCATCGTCTCGCATGCATGCATCTTGCGCACCAGGTTGTTGGTGGAGAGCATGCGACGCATATTCAACGCCAGACTGAGTGTCACGCTCATCGGCAAGCCTTCGGGCACAGCCACCACAATCAGGGTAACCGCCATCATAAAGTATTGCAAAGTAGCCTGCAAGGCCGGCAGCCAATCACGGAAGGTATGAAATGAAGAAAAGTCATAGACCAGTACCACATCCTTTACAAAGAAAATGAGAAAAGCCAGACCCGCTACGGAAAAGCCAATCTTTCCAATCAGATTGGCCAATTTGGTCAACTGAATATTCAGCGGAGTAGGTTCCGTATTCTGTTCGGTACTTTGACGTGCCACTTTACCGATTTCCGTAGCATCGCCCACAGCCTCCACACGCATGGTGCCATGTCCGTCCACCACCGTTGTACCGCGCAAAATGCGGTTGGAAGCATACGTAGCCTCTTCGTCAAAGTCAGCTTCTACGGTAGTTTTCGTCACTACCGGCTCACCGGTCAGATTCGATTCGTTCACTTGCAGGGAAATGGCTTCCAGCAATTCACCGTCCGCCGGAACCTCCTCACCGGTTTCCAGCACCACTATATCACCCACCACTACATCTTTACGGGGAATCTCCTGCACATGTCCGTTACGAATTACTTTCACCAAAGTTTCTTCGTTCACTGCATTCAGCAGGTCAAACTTCTTTCCGGCATCATACTCAAAGAAGAAACCGATACCGGTAGCCAGCAGAATGGCTACTATAATGCCGATAGTCTCGGCATATTCATTCTCTACAATGGAAATAATCAAAGAAAACAGAGCGGCAACCAGCAATACCCTTACTACGGGGTCCTCAAACTTCTCCAGATACAATTTCCATAAGGAAGGCCGTTTAGGAGGCGTCAATAAATTTACTCCATGTTCGTCGCGGCTCTTCCGCACTTGTTCGTCGGTCAGTCCGACATGATAATAATCATCCTTTATTGCAGTCATGCAAGTCTTTAGGTTTAATTTTGGAACGCAAAAATACAATAATAATCCGGGAAAACAATACCTATATAATGATTAGTGATTAATTGACTGTCATTGATTCTCTTTTTCCCTCACCAGTTTCGGTCTGGTTGCAGGCTCCCACGGCAATATGAACCAGAAAGTCGAACCTGTCCCTTCTTCCGATTCCACGCCTATTTCGCCCCCCAATTTGCGGACAATGGTCTGGCAAATGGAGAGTCCCAGTCCGGTACCGTTCTTTTCCTGCTTCAGCTTGACGAAACGTTCAAAAACATATGGCAACTTTTCCTGGGGAATACCGGTTCCTGTGTCTTTTACGTAGAAATAGAGACCTTCCTCATAGGGTCTGAATCCGAGGGTAATACTGCCTTCCTGGGTGAACTTCAGGGCATTCGTCATAAAATTGGATACCACTTGTGCAAGCCGGTTTCTGTCTGTATGCATGGTATATTCCTTCTCAGAAGCCTCCCGGACAATCTGCACTCCACTACCCAGCTCGGCCACCCGCATACGGAACTGTTGTTCCAAATCGAACATCATCTGGTTGATGTCCACATCCGAGAACACAAATTCCAATGTTCCGGCTTCTATCTTCGAGAGGTCCAGAATATCAGCAATCAGCTGTTGCAGCATTTCATTGTTACTTTGCACAATTTCCAGGAACTGTGTCTTCTCCTCGTCTGTCGATGCAGAGGCCAGCAATTCCGAGAATCCGACAATTGCGTTCAGCGGGGTACGGATTTCATGGCTCATATTCGCCAGGAACACCGATTTGGAGCGGTCGGCATTCTCTGCCTTCTCACGTGCCAGTTTCAATTCAGCTTCCACTTGTTTCAGTCGGGTAATGTCATGCACGGTAATCACCATGCAGTCGCGGTCCTCAATCTCCATATACTCGCCGGAAACATAAGCATTGCATTCCGTAGTTCTGCCTTCGCTATCCCTAAGATTCAGAATAGCTGCCAAATCCGTGAAGTTCTTCTGCACCACAAAGGCATTCTCTATGGCATTCCGCACGGGGCAGTGCTCACACAAATCGTGAGTGCCGCAACCTCCTGCTGCCGACAAGGCATTGTTACAGCGCAGAATATCTCCTACCCGTCCGGTTTCGGCAGGCTTTACAGCTCCGGTAATATCGTAGTAATTGGTGTAGAATACAGTGAAGTCGCGGTTTATCAGCAGTACATAGGCGTGCAGATTCCGCATAATCGCCCTGAACAGCTTGTCGGTCATTTTCATAAAATGTTGTTTTAATAGAGAACAAAAATAAACTATTTTTGTTCAACAATAGAACAAAAAGGGCTTTTAAACGTTATTATAAGAGAATAAACCTAAAAAAAGAAATTTATGGAAAAGTACATTTGCACTGTATGCGATTATGTCTATGACCCTGAATTGGGCGACCCTGAAAATGGAATAGAACCGGGAACATCTTTCGAAGACCTTCCCGAAGATTGGGTTTGCCCCTTGTGTGGAGTAGGCAAAGAAGAATTTGAGAAAGCGCCCTAAGACGCTTTCTTTTCTTTTATATCGCTGCTGGCCTCCACTACATTCACCACATAGTCGCCCAGCTTTTCACATTCTGCAATGATGTCCATATAGTAAACACCCATCTGGTAATCATATTCCTTGTTGTTCACATCCAAAATATTCTGGTTCTTCAGCTGATTGCGGTAATTATTGATTTCGTTCTCCAAATTAAAGGACTTGTTCACATCCGCGCCTGCATGCTCCGGATGTTCCACCACGACAATCATCTGCTCCAAGGCATCATCCGTCAGCTTCATCATGAAATGGATATGCTCGTACTGCTTCTCGGTGAAATCCTGATTGGTCTGGCGCTTGCGGTTGATGGTACGTGCCAGGTTATAGCAGCTGTCGCCGATGCTCTCTATCTCCGTCACTTCACGCAGCATGGCACGTATTTGCAACTTACTTTCCGAACTCAGGCGTCCTTCGGACACTTGATTCAGATAATTGGCAATCTCCAGCTCCATGCTGTCACTGATATTCTCGTACTTCTCCACACGGCTGAACACTTTGTTGAAATCATCATCCTTCTCCGTATGCAGCAAGTCCTGCACCATTCCGAACATACGGCGGGTACGTTCGGCAAAAAGATGTATTTCCTTGCTTGCCTGCAGGATGGACAGCTCTGCCGTAGAAAGCATACCGCCCGAGATAAAACGCAAGCGATATTCCTCGTCCTGCTCCTTCATTGGAATAATGGCACAGACCGTACGTTCGATAAACTTCACGAACCATATCAATATCAGCACGTTGCAGATATTGAAGCAAGTATGGAATGCCGAAAGCTTGAAGGATACGGCCACAGCCGGATCTTTAGTACCCATCACGTTCTCTACGAACCATGACACAGCCTCGGTAAAGGGGGTGAAAAGACACAACACCCATATCACACCAAACACATTGAACACCAAGTGGGCCAAAGCAGCCCGCCTTGCCTGCGTATTACCGGTCAGTGCCGCAAGGTTTGCCGTGATGGTTGTACCGATATTCTCTCCCAAAACCAGTGCTGCCCCCAATTCGAAACTAATCCAGCCGTTGGCGCACATAATAAGCGTAATGGCCATAGTTGCCGCAGATGCCTGCACAATCATGGTCAACACCGTACCGATACCCACAAAAAGAAGTATGGAGATAAAGCCCATGTCGGTATAGTCCTGCACAAATGACAGCATATCAGGATTTTGGCTCAAGTCAGGAGCATTGTTTTTCAAATAGGAAAGCCCCATGAACAAGAATGAGAAACCGAAAATAAATTCACCGACAGACTTGCGGTTACTTTTTTGAGAGAAGAGGAGAGGAATGCCGAAAGCAAGAAGAGGAAGAGCAAAGGCGGCAATGTCCACCTTGAAACCTAAAGCTGAAATAATCCATGCCGTAACAGTCGTACCGATATTAGCACCCATTATGACACCTATGGACTGTGAAAGCGTTAACAACCCCGCATTGACAAAACTTACAACCATCACCGTGGTTGCAGAGGAAGATTGTACAAGTGCTGTAATCAGCACGCCCGTCAACATACCGGTCACTCTGTTGGTTGTCATTGCGGTCAATATCTTCCGCAGTCTGTCACCGGCAAATTTTTGAAGCCCCTCACTCATAATCTTCATTCCGTAAAGAAACAGTGCCAATGAGCCGAGTAGCTTTAAAAAATCATAAAAAGAATATTCCATCTTTAATTATTTAAGGTGTTTCATTCCTTCACGTGTTATAATGTCCTATATTTAACGTGTCAACCCACTAAAAACGAGACATCATGAAACACATGTTACAAATTTGTTGCAAAAATAATAATATTTCTAAAGAATTCCCTATAGGGAGCTCACTTTTGGATATTTATTACGGTTTTAATCTAAATTTCCCCTATCAGGTAGTCAGTGCAAAGGTCAACAACCGTTCCGAAGGACTGAATTTCCGTGTATACAACAATAAGGATGTAGAATTTCTCGACATACGCGACTCCTCAGGTATGCGCACCTATGTCCGTTCCCTCTGCTTCATTCTTTACAAAGCTGTCAGCGAGCTGTTTCCGGAAGGAAAACTGTTCGTAGAGCATCCGGTATCCAAAGGTTACTTCTGCAACCTGCGCATCGGCCGCCCCATAGAGCTGGAAGATGTGGCAGCCATCAAGAAGCGGATGCAGGAAATCATTGCCGAGAACATCCCCTACCACCGTGTAGAATGCCACACCACCGAGGCTGTACGCATCTTCAACGAACGGGGCATGAACGACAAAGTGAAGCTGCTGGAAACTTCCGGCTCGCTATATACCTATTATTACACATTGGGCGACACCGTAGACTACTACTACGGCAACCTGCTGCCCAGTACCGGGTTCATCTGGCTGTTCGACATCGTGAAGTATTACGACGGCCTGCTGCTGCGTATCCCCAACAAGGAGAACCCAAATGTACTGGAAGAAGTGGTGAAACAAGAGAAAATGCTCGACGTATTCAAGGAACACCTGCGCTGGAACTACATTATGGGACTGGGCAACGTAGGCGACTTCAACATGGCTTGCGAGGAAGGCCATGCCACCGACCTCATCAACGTGGCCGAAGCCCTGCAGGAAAAAAAGATAGCCCAGATTGCCGATGACATCTACCACCGCGGCGAAAACGGAAACCGGGTGAAGCTCGTGCTCATCTCCGGCCCCTCGTCTTCCGGAAAAACCACTTTCAGCAAACGCCTCAGCGTGCAGTTGATGACCAACGGCCTGCGTCCTTACCCCATCTCGCTGGACAACTACTTCGTAGACCGTGAAGACACCCCGCGCGATGAGAACGGCAATTACGATTACGAATCGCTCTATGCCCTCGACCTTGAGCTCTTCAACACCCAATTACAAGCATTGCTCCGGGGCGAAGAAGTGGAGCTGCCCCGCTTCAACTTCAACCTCGGGAAGAAAGAGTACAAGGGAGACAAGCTGCGCATCGACGAGCATACCATCCTCATCCTGGAAGGAATCCATGCCCTGAACCCTGAACTGACACCACAGATTCCCGCCGCCAGCAAATACAAGATTTATGTATCTGCCCTGACCACCATCTCGCTGGACGACCACAACTGGATTCCCACCACGGACAACCGCCTGCTGCGCCGCATCATCCGCGACTTCAACTACCGCGGCTACTCGGCACAAGAGACCATTTCACGCTGGCCCAGTGTACGTGCCGGCGAGGACAAATGGATATTCCCCTACCAGGAAAATGCCGACGTTATGTTCAACTCCGCCCTCTTGTTCGAATTCGCCGTGCTCCGCTGCCACGCAGAGCCCATCCTTACCAGTGTTCCACGGAACTGTCCGGAATACGCAGAAGCCTACCGGTTGCTGAAATTCATCAAATATTTCACCCCCGTGCAGGACAAAGAAATTCCACCGACATCCTTATTGAGAGAATTTTTAGGAGGCAGTAGCTTCAAATACTAAGTTTTTATTCTAACTTTGTGAGCAAATAAAACAAACGTACACATGAAAAAAATTATTTCGATACTTCTCTTAGCGACTTTCTGCATCTTTACTCAACTCCATGCGCAAAACCGTGCAGACGAATTGATGAAACAAGCACAAGAAAATCTTACGAAAAAAGAATATATCAAAGCCCGCTATCTATTCCTGCAAGCCTACAATGCCTTTGCCACGCAAGACAAGTATGCCCAGGCAGTGGAATGCGGCGTCAATGCCAGCGCCCTCTACCATCGGGAGAATTACTATAAAGAAGCTTTTGAACTGCTGCGCGGTGCCGAGCAAGTGGTGGCAACCGGCGAACAGAAAACGGGCAAGGCCATGCCCAACCTACGTTTCCGCATCAACAAGGAACGCCTGCAGATGTACATCAACCTGAAAAATCCCGCACGTGCCAAGGAACAGCTGACCAAACTGGAAGAGACCGCCAAAGCCTCTCACAACGACTCTCTGAGCAACGACCTGCTTTATACGCAGGCCAACTATTACTACACCTTCGGCATGAACACACAAGGTGATGCGGCTACCAACCGCCTGATAGGGCAATATAAGGAACAGAAGAACTACGCCAAAGTAGACGAATGCTACAAGACTCTTATCAGTATCGCCCGCAAAGCAAACAATGCCGGACTGGTGGCACGCACCTACGACAAGTACATCCTATGGACCGACTCCGTAAAGGCGCTTACCGCCCAAGAGGAACTGAACGCCCTGAAGAAGAAATATGATGAAAGCCTGGCCACTATCCAGGAGAAAGATGATTCCCTAAGCGCCAAGCAGTACATCATCATCGGGCTTTGCATACTCGCCGCCATCCTTGCCGCCGCACTGGTATTCGGCGCCATCGTATTGCTGCGTTTCATCATCCTCACCCGTAAACAGAAGAAGGCCATCAGCATTGCTAATGAGCACAATGAGCTGAAAACCAAATTTATCCAGAACATTTCCGCCCAAATGGAACCGACACTGGACACGCTCGACGCCTCACTGCCGGGCGTAAAAGCCCTGCATGCATTCTCCAACCATATCCAGGAACTGTCCGAATTGGAAACCACCTTGTCCGAACCCTACGAAGTGCAGGAGAAGAATATCTCCACTTTCTGTGAAGGCATCATGGACAAAATCAAAGGAATGACACAAGAAGATGTCACCCTGACCGTGAATGCCCCCAAATTGAATGTGAAAATCAACCCTGAGCAACTGGAACGCGTCTTGCTGCATTTGTTGGAAAACGCCGCCGAGTACACCCCTGCTGGAGGAAAAATATGGCTGGACTTCAAGAAACGTGGTGCGCACACCCACCAGTTCATCATCAGCGACACCGGTTGCGGTATCCCCGAGGAGCAACGCGAAAACATCTTCAAGCCTTTCACCGAAGTGAAAGACCTGACGCAAGGCGACGGCCTGGGACTCCCCATCTGCTCACTGATTGCCACCAAGATGAACGGCAGCTTGACACTAGACAGCAGCTACAACAAGGGAGCACGGTTCGTACTGGAACTGCACGCATAAACCATACATAATACAATCTGTATGACCCCTAAATTTGAGAGCCGCTTGCCACCGGCATTATCGGGACAAACGGCTCTCTGTGTATATTAAGGATGTGGTTGTCAACGCAACGCTTCCACCTCTTCCGGTGTCAGTGGAATTTTCTTGCCCAAGCGACGTGCTCCCGTTTCGGTAATCAGATAATCCTCCTCATTACGGATGCCGCCGAAATTGCGGTATTCTTCCACCTTATCGTAGTTGATGAAGTCCATGAACTTCTTCTCTCCTTTCCATAAGTCAATCAGCTCGGGGATGAAGTAGATGCCCGGCTCAACCGTATGCACAAAGCCCGGTTCCAGAGGGATGGCAAGACGCTGGCTCTTGCGGCCG
>ULZF01005543.1_pt1 | contig 11484 bp, 10 predicted proteins | sample 1962961 | NCBI WGS metagenome assembly ULZF01 (sample SAMEA4835885, study PRJEB28245) | human gut metagenome | biome: gut microbiome; material: fecal sample | place: Denmark | collected 2008
GAATAGTTACTTGATTCTTCTTTATTTAATTGGGCGGGGTTCTCCTGAATTGGAGCGTCCAACATTGGATTTGCCTGTACGGGATTTTCCCGTATAGGTTTTTCCTGTGTAGGTGATGGCGCTTTAGGTTGTTCCAGAATAGTGTATTCGATAGAGCCGAGCTGCCCGTTTGCGCCACGGACACGCGCACGGATCAGATAGCCGTGCGCCTCCAGCTCCCGGATGCCACCACTGATGCTGTCAATTCCATCCTTGCAGATACGGGCAAGACCCTTCATGGTGTAGTCCCAATTCTCCGGCAGAGACAACATGAGAGATAAAAGCCCTTTCGCTTTCAGCGACAGCGACATATCCCGCAGATGATAGTTTGACATGACCGTGTAATCCCTGGTCTTTTCGATACGGAATACAGCCATCTTCGCACCTCCTTCCTCTGAAAATGAAAGGTGTTGGTTTCAATGGGAAAAGCCTCCGTTTTGTCTCTCGGATGTGATCCTTAGGAAAACACACATGCCCGCCTGCTTGCGGCGGTCAGAGAGGAAAAAACAGAGGCTTTTGCACCCTAATCACAACACTTGAATTTAGGTATGGAAAAAGGGCGGCTGTCTTAAAAACAGTCGCCCGAAAAGGGGATATATACAAGTTATTTGCTACTCGTCCGCCTTGAAAACCGTTGATATTACTGGCTTTTTCAAAAAGTTCTGTATCACCACTCGCACCATCTCCCTTTGCAGTCATTGATACAATGGCTGCAAAGGGAGATTCTTATTTTAATGTGTATTTCCTCATAACTCCGTGCTTTCTGAACTTTTTACCTATCTTCTTGCCTTTAATAGGCATATGAAGATAGGTTTTCTTTTTTGTGCCCCTTGTTACAGCCTGGCTTGGGCCATTGTCATTCTTAATCGTTATTCTTGTAGATATTCGTTATTCAAATCCATCAACTCGAACAGGTTATACAGCGGTTTCCAAAATACGCCCGCGCTCTCCATGGCAATCATTTCACAGCCTGATTCCGTGAGCCAATTTGCCATGGATTTAATTTCGCCTGTAGTTGTGCCGAACTCCCGCAGCTCCTGCTCTCCGCCATTAACCAAGCAGGCTACGATGACTTCCTTATGCACATCAATCCAACAGCAACACCGATAGACAACTTCCATACCTTTGCGCTCCTTATAATCCTTATAAAAGTTGTCACGGCGTGCTCTCCTATAAGCATTTATTTTGCTATACGTCCTTGATGCCATTTGGCTGGGACAATTTGCGGTTCAACTGGAGAGCAAAATCAGTTTTATGCGCGCGCTCGTAGCGGTAAAAAAGCCGATCTTGTGCCGTGCATATTTATTTTACCATACACAGCAGGTTAGATAAACGCGAAAGAAAACGATAAACTGCATAGGCAAGCTCAATAAAATGCCTGACGAACGATATGTTTAATCGATTTTTCAAGCAATGTATGAGCAAATGGTTTTGATACATTTGCGAGACGTTCATCCCACTGCTTCACCGCCACGCGCGAACTGAACTCGGCACTTACCTTGTGAATGATTCCTTTGTCATTTTCCACTGGTACTCCGCCAAGAAAGACGGTATTTACGGGGAAAAGGACTAGCAATGAAGAGATGATTTTTGTAAGTGCAGGCGGATAATCTCCAGAGAGTGAACCAGAATTATCCCTCGTAACCCGGTTTCGGTTTTCAAAGGAAAGTTGGGTCACATCCAAAACAGTTTGCCCTTTAACGGAAACTGCCTTGCCGTCCAAAACTATGGTCGCCGTAATAGACTTCCCAATATGAATATAGATATAATCAGGGCTTGCTAAAGTCAGCGTTTTTTTTAAGTATTGATTTAGGGAGTAGTGGGCAATCCTGTCTAGGGTGACTTGGGTTCCAAATTTGCCGGATAAAGAATATTCCATGGGGACGGACTCTGAAATAACATCTGTTGAATACAAAAGCAGAAGGTCAGTGTCGCTTACATCCTCGTGCACCAGCAACCCTAATCTCAGAATGTTACCTGAGCATCCCAGCTTTTCATGGTTGTTTTTTACATTTTCGACAAAGCCTATTATTCCTTTATAAAGCCTGTCGTTCTTGAGGGAATGGTCTGAAATAACAGAGGAAAAGACTTCGTTGCCATGCAAATCAAAAACGTGTCCAGCAACTGAAGAAAGCAGAACCTCAATAACAATAATACAACCGTAATCAGACACCAGTTGAAGAAGGACGGGCTTGCGACCGCCCGTCGAAGCGACCTGCTCCGATTCCTGAATGATGTTACGCTCAATAAGCGGAGTGACTACCTGAGTTACGGTGGCAGGGGAAACATTACATTTGTTCGCAAGATCTATCCTTGCCAATTCCCCACTACGCAGCAACTCTTTGAGTATCTTCTCCGCATTTTGCGCCCGTATTTTCTTTTGAGATAAAATGTCTCCCATTTTCCTCACCTATTATAGATTTCTATTAATTATATCAAGAACTGCTGATAACATCAACCCCTAAAAAGCAAATCTTTTTCAAGGGGCATCAGAGAAAAGAAATTATTTTTAGCGTAAAAAAAGGATTGACATTGCTGCACGTCAATGATATAATTTGTTCATAATTTTTATGGTAAAAATAAGCCGCGAAAAAAGATTTCTCAGCCATGGCGCCGTGGTTGAGGTCTGGCATACGATACATTTTCGGAATGAAGGTGAAAAGGAAAAAGAGACACACAAAAAAGCAAATCTTTGTACAAAAATGTTGAAAGGAAAAAGCTATGATTAAAGGTATAATTCTTATTGCATTCATGGTCGTCATTATGGTACTGATGGTCACCAGGAAAGTGCCTACCCTTATTGCTATTCCAATTCTTGCAATTGGTATTGCTGTCATTGCCGGCGTTCCTCTGACAGGCGAGGAGAGTATAATATCTACTGTTATCCAGTCCGGTGCTGTTAAGCTCGCTGGTTCCTACACCGCTTGCCTTATTGCAACCTGGATGAGCTGTATTATGCAGCGTACCGGCATAACAGAAAACATGATAAGAAAAGCAGCTGAACTTGGCGGTGATAAAACCAACGTTGTTGCAATTCTGCTGTTCCTTGTCATTTGTGCCCTGTCCACCGTTATGTCTGGTCTGGGTGCCGTCATTATGATGGGTACTATTGCAATTCCGATCCTGATTTCTGTTGGCGTTGAGAAGTTCACTGCCGCAGCTATTCTTCTTTGCGCCTATGGTGCCGGAGATCATTTCGGCATGGTTCGTGCGACTTACTTTGCAGAGGTTTTTGGCTTGGAAGTTGGGCAGGTTTATCTCTTCAGCGTTGTTGTTGCCATCACCACTGGTATTGCTGGCCTTCTCTACATTATCACTCGCCTTAGAAAGAATGGAAAGAAGTTTGCATTTTCAGCTCCGGTTTCCGAAACCGAAGGCGAGGCTCCCGTAAAACTCAAGGGTGTACGCGGCGCCCTTGCAATGCTCACCCCCTTTGTCCCTATTGCCGCTGTTGTCGGATTCAAGTGGGATGTAATTCCTGCATTCCTGCTGGGAATTCTTTGGGCTCTCATTTTTACCGCAGAAAGCTGGAAGAAGACCTGCAATATAACTGCTAAGACCTGCTATGACGGATTCCTCATGGGCGCTCCCTGTGCCGCATTGATGTTTTTCATTGGTATGCTGCTTAACGCAATCAACACCAGTATGGTCAAGGATGCCCTTGCACCCCTGATATCTAATATCGTTCCGACATCTCCCGTAGCATTTGCCGCACTGTTTATCGTTCTTACTCCGCTGGTGCTTTACCGCGGGCCTCTGAATATGTACGGCCTCGGCGCAGGCATCGCCGCTCTGATGGCATCCCTGGGAACCGTCGCACCTGCTATGGTTTGCGTTGGCTTCTTGGGTGTTGCTGCGGTTCAGGACACCTCATGCCCCACTAATACACATAATGTATGGGCTGCGGGCTTCGTCGAAGAGGATGTAACTCAAATCACCAAAGCGCAGATCCTCTGGATGTGGGCAGCAGCTGCTGTAGCAATCATTATTGGAACGATAATGTTCTGGGGCTGATATGCAGCAATATTATATAAAGCATTTTGGAGAGTAACGCAATGAAAGTAAGAATCGGAATTGATGTTGGTGGTACTTTCACAGATGCTGCTGTAATTGATAATGAAACCTATGAACTTATAGGATCAGAGAAAGTTCCTACTACGCATTCAGCGGCCACGGGAGTGGCCGCTGGGATCGTAGAAGTTCTTCAGGCAGTAATGCAGAGATATAATATATCTCCCGATGATGTTGCGTTTATTGCACACGGTACAACACAAGCAACAAACGCACTGCTGGAAGGAGATGTTGAAAAAGTCGGCATAATTACTATTGGCAGCGGCATGGAAGGAATCAAGTCAAAGGCAGATACCCAGATGGGAGAAATACGCCTTACATCCACTAAGGAATTAAACACGTGCAATCGCTATATTGACAGCAATTCTTCCTCATTCCATAAAGATATTGCAAGGGCAATAGTCGAATTAAAGAGTGAAGGCGCAGGAGCTATTGTTGCTGCCGAGGCATTCAGCGTTGATGATCCAGAAAATGAAAACGAAGTTATTGATATGTGTCGCGATGCAGAAATACCCGGAACTGCTACTGCCGACATATCTAAGTTGTACGGGCTGAGGGTTCGGACGAGGACGGCTGTCGTAAACGCGAGTATAATGCCCAAAATGCTGAACGCAGCTTACATGACTTCTGACAGCATCAAAAAGGCAGGGATTAAGGCAAATCTTATGGTCATGAGGTGCGATGGCGGAGTTATGACCGTTGATGAAGTCAGAAAACGTCCTATCCTGACCATACTGTCCGGTCCCGCTGCAGGTGTAGCAGGTGCATTAATGCATGAGAAGCTGACCGACGGACTGTTTTTTGAGGTTGGGGGAACAAGTACAGACATCTCGTGTGTAAAAGACGGCAAGGTTATGGTTCGCTATTCGCAAATCGGTGGGCACAAAACATTCCTTACCTCCCTTGATGTTCGCACCGTCGGCATAGGCGGCGGTAGCATGATACAAATGAAGGATGGCTTAATATCCGATACCGGACCCAGAAGCGCACATATTGCCGGTTTAGACTATGAGGTATATGCGGATTCAGCGGATATTGTATCTCCTGTTCTTAAAACGATAGCGCCGACAAAAACTGATCCGGACTATGGGTATATCGAATGTTCAAACGGCAAGAGGTTTGCGCTTACGCTTTCAGGAGCAGCCAATATCTGCGGATATGTTTCAGAGGGAGACTATGCATTCGGGAACATTGAAGCGGCAGAACTGGCATGGAAACCCCTTGCAGACAGCATGGGAGTCAGTGTAAAAGAAGCCGCAATGAAAGCTCTGGAGTATGCTGCGAAAAAGAATGGTGAAGTTGCCCGACAGCTTATGGCCGACTACAATATGAATCCGAGAACAACTGTGTTCATTGGAGGCGGAGGCGGCGCGTGCAGCGTTGTGCCCCACTTGGCACAGTCGATGGGTCACAGATATAAGATAGCAAAGAATGCCCCGGTGATCTCCACGATCGGAGTGGCACTTGCCCTTGTCAGAGACGTAGTTGAGCGCACTATTGCCAATCCCACCGAGCAGGATATACTTGAGGTACGTCGGGAAGCTGAACAGAAAGCAATAAAAGCAGGCGCGGCACCGAACTCCATTGAGGTCAATGTTGAAATTGATACGAAAAAAAATATTGTTCGTGCCATCGCCATTGGAAATACCGAATTGCGTTCAAAGGACCTTAACAGCAGAAAGTTGACTGCTGAGGACGTATTGGAGGTTGCCGGAGAGAATATGCAGCTTCCGACGGATGAGATGTATATCAAAGCCGATAACGGTTACATGTTTGTGGTTATGCACGATGCTGTTACCAAAAAGATGTTTGGCTTGCAGAAAATAATAAAGCATAATGCACGGCTTGTTGACGACGAAGGCGTTATCAGACTGCAAAAGGAAAATGCGACAGTAAAGAAAACAAGCGGGATCGGCTGGGAAATTGCACTGCGAAGAATAATCGAGGACTGCGCCGATTATGGCGATGGCGGTGAACAGTTGCCCAATACGTATATTATTTTCGGTAAGCGACTTATAAATCTGTCCGGTATGTCCAGTGTGGAGCAAATCATATCCATTGCAAGAATCGAGCTATCAACCGTCAGAGACGATGATCAGCTTATCTATATTTGCAGCGATAGGATGGACTGAACAGGAGTTGATCTATGGATGGTACAGCAATGCCGTTTCCGGGCAAAGAGGAAGCCCTGGAGCTTTTAAAAAGAGATTATGTTGTTGACCGCATTCCAGAAGATATGCATCAAAAGCTCATAGATGAAGCGTGGGAGTTGGGGAAAAAATGCGGGAAGATATTTCTCGAAGACTACCCGGCTAATGACGGTGTATGTTTTGCAGATGTGATACAGAGCGTAGGGTTGAAGCTGAAGAGGGCAGATGTTGACTATGTTTCCGGCCACATGAGGTATTTTGCGGATATTCAGCCGAAGGCAGGAATAGTATACATTTATCTCAAATCCGTTGAGCTTTGGGCAAAGGAACACAACTGCAGCTATGAGCTTGCAGAGAACGTGATTCTTATGCATGAATTTTTCCATTATTGCGAGTACAGACAGGGAGAATCGGCATCGCGTACACACCTTGTGCCGATGATCACGATAGGGAGAATTCACATAGGAAAGACCGGAGTGGCATCACTAAGTGAGATAGCTGCCAACTCATTTGTACGGTATTTATGGGATGCCGATTATCTTGGCATCAGAACCAAATGGCAACGTACATCCTCGGACGTTCAGATTACAGAAGAAAGGATCAAATATTAATGTTACATTACCAGAAAGACCTCAATGTTGAGGCTTCTTACGATGTGGTAGTTGCTGGATGCGGTGCATCTGGTGTCTGTGCTGCAGTTGCCGCGGCTCGAAGGGGCTGCAAAGTTGCGGTTATCGAGCGCTTTGGCGCCGTTGGCGGCAATCTTACTCTTGGCGGAGTAGGCCCTATGATGGGAGAAGTCGCAAAAGGCACAATGCGCGATGAGGTCGGCGGACTCCTGCGTGTGGCACAGAATAATATGCATGCTACCAATGGTCACGTACACGATATGCAGACGGCAAAACGCGTTCTGATTGACTTCCTCAATGATGCCGGAGTTTTTGTATATTTGCAGACAACGGTTGTAGACGTAATAAAAGAGGGACAGGCATTGACGGGGCTTGTAATAGCCCAGCATAGCGGAATAAGCGTAATTCAAGGTAAGGTGTTTGTTGATGCTACTGGTGACGGCGATGTAGCAACCTATGCGGGAGCTCCTTGGGAAATGGGAAGGAGCACAGATGGTGTTACTCAACCTGTTACCTTGATGTACGTCCTCTCCAATGTCGATGATACTAAAGCAATAAAGTGTTTCGGTGAAGAGGATAATGTTCAGCTTAACGGTGAGCGCTTTCTTGATTTCACCGCAAGATGCTGTGAGCAAGGACTGCTACCCAAAAACTGCGCAGCAGTTAGGCTATATGCTACCGTTAATCCCGGTGAAAGAATGGTCAATACAACTCAGGCAAATTATGTTAACCCCCTCAACGCCAAGGATGTGATGAAGGCAGAAGTTGAGTTAAGAAAGCAGATCGATCAGATAACCGATTTCCTGCGAAAGTATGTTCCCGGTTACGAGAATTGCGTTGTTAAGTACACTTCCGAACATTTAGGAGTAAGAGAAAGCCGCAGAATAATGGGAGACTATGTTCTCAATATTGATGATCTCCGTGCCGGAAGGCGCTTTGATGATGTCGTCGTACATAAAGCAAATTTCACGGTGGATATACACAATCCGGATGGTGCAGGTCAGGCTAACGGACTTGCAGAGGTAGTGTCGCCCTATGATATCCCTTACCGCTGTCTGCTGCCTAAGAATGTGGAGAATCTGATTGTGAGCGGCCGGTGTATTTCCAGCACCCACGAAGCCCTTGCGTCGTTCAGAATCATGAGCGTATGTACGGCACTGGGCGAGGCTGCGGGAGTTGCAGCTGCTATTGCGGTTGAAGATAATGTTGCTCCCCGGCAGGTCGATGTCAGAAAGATACAGACTGCGCTTACTGAAAAGGGTGCAGATTTGTTCAGCAAATAAAAATGTTCCCTTGGGAAGTAAGGAGATACAATGAAAGGTTGTTTCTTTCTAGGTGCAAGACATGAACCGGCTTTCGAGATTCGTGAAATGAAGTTTAAACCGTTGGCACCAAAAGAAGTTCTTATAAAAGTTTGTGCATGCGGCGTCTGCGGAACAGATGTGCATATCTACAAGGGTGAAGAAGGCTCAGCAGCAGTTAATCCACCGGTAGTGCTTGGCCATGAATTTGCAGGTATTGTTCAGGAAGTTGGAAGCGAGGTTACGGTGACAAAGCCCGGAGATCATGTCTCGCTGGATCCAAATATGTACTGCGGTATATGCAGACCTTGCCGGATGGGGAAAAAGCAAAACTGCGAAAATCTATTTGCGCTTGGAGTCAATGCTAATGGCGGGTTTGCCGAATATGCAGTTTGCCCTGAATCGCAGTGCTTCAAAATCAATAATGATATTGATTTTGAAGTTGCTGCAATGTCAGAGCCGCTGGCATGTGTCATTCACGGCATAGATTTGGCAGAGATCAAATCAGGTCAGACCGTTGCCGTTATTGGTACAGGAGCAATAGGTTTTCTAATGATGCAGGTCGCAAAACTGCGGGGAGCATCTACCGTAATTATGTGTGCAGTAGATGATGCAAAATGTGAACTGGCAAAGGAACTTGGGGCAGATTATGCCATAAATTCCAAAAGCGAGAATCTTGTTCAAATGATTCGGGAGTACAGCAGGGCAGATGGAGCCGACGTTGTGATTGAGTGTGTTGGCAATCCTATTGCAACTGAGCAAGCATTCCAAATTGCAGGAAAAGGAGCAAGGGTGGTCCTGTTTAGCGTACCAAATCCAAAAGAAACCTATGAATTGAAACTCTTTGATGTTTTTAAAAAAGAGCTTACAATCGTTGGTTCACTGATTAACCCCGATACGCACCAATGAGCGGTTAATTTGATAAACTCGGGAAGAATAGAAATCAAAAAGCTTATTACCCAGGTTTATGACATTGAGCACCTAGAAGAAGCGATAAAATGCCAAATGAGTCTAGAATCAATTAAAGTGATCGTTAAGCCGAAAATATAAAAAAGTTCCGCGTATATGCCGAGAGGCTCACAAGTGGAGGTTTTTCCCCCGCTGGAAAGTCAGCGAATCACCGCCGCCGTACTCAAAAAGCCGGACAGAAGCAGTCTGGGCTATCTTCTGTGTCTGGAAACGGGGCTGCGTCTGGGCGAGGTCTGCGCACTAAGCTAGTCTGATATTGACCTTGCGGAAGGGGTACTTCGTGGCCAGAGGACGGTTTACCGCATCAACTACGGAAAGCGCACCGAGCTGGTGCTACAAACGCCGAAAAGCGAAAACTCCGTTCGCGCTATTCCGTTGACGGCGAAAATGCTTTCCATACTGCGTTCCTTCCGGGCGGGCGAAAATGATTACCTGTTTACCGACAGTGACAAGCCGATGGAACCGAGAACGCTGCAATACCGTTTTCAGAAATTCTTGAAGGAACTGGGCATTTCTTCCAGAAATTTTCACATACTGCGTCATTCCTTTGCGACGCGGTGCATTGACTGCGGTATGGACATCAAATTTCTGTCCGAAATTCTCGGCCACGCCAACGTGCAGGTCACGCTGCAAATGTACGTTCACCCCTCTATGGATTCCAAGCGCAGTGCGTTGGAGGCGGCAAGCGTCCTGTCCGGCATTCTTGTCGGGACGGAGTAAGGCAGTACCTTGAGGGTATGGAAAGCCATTCTTCCGAGGGTGGGCGCATAGTCCCTAATTGGAAGCGGGATTATTGGAGGCTGCGTGGACTACGCAAAACCAGGAACGTCCTTGCGCATAATATGAGCGCATACCAGGTATGCACGGAACAGGATGTGGAGGATGTCAAAAATTTTGCTGATCGAATCATCAGGCAAAATGACCCACTGGCTGTGCTGAATCGCGCCTATATTTCTGGCGGAAAAGCCTCTTTTTCTGGTGTCAGCCCGTATGAATATAGCGTGGCGGCAAATGATGCCCCAAACGGTGCCGTCAATAAGAGAAGGCGCAGAAATTCTGGAAGAATTATTCTGTGGATTCTGCTGATACTCACGGTGTGTGCATTGACGGCTCTGGTATTAGCAATTCTCAAACAAGCTCCATTTTAATCTGTAAAAAAATATCCCGAAATACGTAGCTGCAAATACATGAAACGGAGTGGAAAACATGAGTATTGAAGATAGGGACTGGTTCCGCGAGGATTATAGGGAAAGAGAACGTAAGTACGGCGGCGACTTCAGTTTGCACAGCACTCCAAAAAACAGACCAGGAAGACCCGAAAAGCGGAATGGGAACGCTTTGCCGATTGCGCTGTTAAACATCTTTGCAGCTTTCAGCTGTGCGCTTTCCCTGTATGCTTCAATCATGATTGAACGGGAACAGCTGAACGGGAATTCATGGCCGTCTCTCATTGCGGCAATTCTATGTTGGATTCTGTTTGCGGTGGTTTACAATAACAATAAACGGAAGCATAGAGGCTTTATTTGCAATCTTTCCCTGGCGGTATGCCTTTTATCCGCCCTCGCGGCATCCGGGATTGCCTCTTTTCTGACCGTTAGGTTATTTATCGGCGCGTACGCGGCAGGGGGTGTTCAGAGCGAAATGCCTGTTTTTAACTCCATTACGATGCCGCATATTTCATCGAACACACTGATTATTCTCTTCATAGCCGCCTGTGCCAGTATCCCTATTTACAGAAACTATCAGGCAAAAAAGAGGGCGCGGGAACTTATAGACGGCGCAGTTGTCATGACTCCCGAACAGTTTATGAGATTAAAGGGCAACTACGGTTTTTCACCGCACTTAGATTGTCCTGGTGTATACGTACTTTATAACAGGGACAAGAACAAATACTATGTTGGGCAAAGTCAGCACGTACTTACCAGAGTGAATCAGCATTTTACCGGTCATGGTGGAAACGGGGATGTCTACGCAGACTATAAATACCATGACCATTTTGAAATCCGCATTGTAAAATTTGAGGGAAGCGGATTCCGGACGCTGAATGAAATGGAGCGCCGTGCGATAGATACCTATCACGCATTTTCCTGCGGATATAATAAAACAAGAGGAAACAGAGATTAGATTTGACATATAGCACAGCAGATTTTTTGAATTTACAGAATATCGTCATATTAGCAAATGGATTATGACCGGCTATCCAGTCAAACCTGCCTCGCGGAAACCCGTACTTGTTGACTTTATCGGAATTTCAGGGTATAATCGATATAAACAAACTGAATAGTTCTTGTGGCCCCATGGTGCGCAGGCCGGCTGTGGGGATTA
>ULZF01013579.1_pt1 | contig 11446 bp, 10 predicted proteins | sample 1962961 | NCBI WGS metagenome assembly ULZF01 (sample SAMEA4835885, study PRJEB28245) | human gut metagenome | biome: gut microbiome; material: fecal sample | place: Denmark | collected 2008
CCTATACCGTTGGCACCGATCAGCGCCACCCTCTCGCCGCGTTCCATAGACAGGTTCAGAGGCTTGGACAGCGGCTCATCGTAACCGATGACGAGATCTCTGGTCTCGAAAATGATGCGTCCGGTAGTACGTCCTTCTTTAAAAGAGAATTCCGGCTTCGGCTTCTCCGCAGCCAGCTCGATGACATCCATTTTGTCCAGCTTCTTCTGACGGGACATCGCCATATTACGGGTGGAGACCCGGGCTTTGTTTCTCGCCACGAAGTCCTTCAGATCGGCGATCTCCTTCTGCTGGCGGTTGTAGGCGGCCTCCAGCTGGGACTTTTTCATGGCATAGACTTCCTGGAATTTGTCGTAATCGCCCACGTAACGGGTCAGCTCCTGATTGTCCATATGATAGATGAGGTTGATGACACTGTTCAGGAAGGGAATGTCATGGCTGATCAGAATGAAAGCATTCTCGTATTCGTTCAGATAGCGCTTCAGCCATTCGATATGCTCCGCATCCAGATAGTTGGTAGGCTCGTCCAAGAGCAGGATATCCGGCTTCTCCAACAGGAGTTTTCCCAGCAGGACCTTGGTACGCTGGCCGCCGGACAGTTCGGTGACATCACGATCGAGACCGATCTCCATCAGTCCTAAGGCTCTTGCCACTTCTTCCACCTTGGCATCGATCATATAAAAATCATGCATGGTTAAGAGATCCTGGATCGTCCCCAGATCTTCCATATACTGTTCCAGCTCTTTGGGAGTGGCATCTCCCATTTTGTCGCAGATCTCGTTCATCTGTGCTTCCATATCATATAAAAAGTCAAAGGCGGAAGCCAGCACCTGGCGGATGGTCATGCCGGGAGTCAGTACGGTATGCTGGTCCAGATAGCCGACACGGACATTTTTCGCCCATTCCACTTTTCCCTCATCCGGCATGAGCTTGCCGGTGATAATATTCATAAAAGTAGATTTGCCTTCGCCATTGGCACCGATGAGGCCGATATGTTCGCCCTTTAACAGTCGAAACGATACATCGTTAAAAATAGCACGGTCACCGAAGCCGTGGGTCAGGTGTTCTACATTTAATATACTCATAATTCCTCACATTCTGCTGCGTATGCAGCGGACTCATTTCCGTATTCTCCTGCAAGTATAGCCTACGGCCCGCAGGTTTGTAAAGAAAGAAAAATAGAAAGCAAAATTGATTTTTTTGAAACTTTTCAACATCAGCTGTCGTCTGATAGTATAGGAAGCCCCGTCTGGGGGATATTACAATAATAAATATGGGCATATCCCATAGAAATGAGGAGAGAATTATGAAGAAAAAATTAGCATGTATGTTACTTATGGGTACTTTGGCACTGTCCATGGCGGCCTGCGGAAACGGGCAGGACAAGAATACCGGTGCTGCTACAGAGAACAGTGTGGAAAGTACAGAAGGCACCGCAGAATCCACCGGGACGAGTGTAGAGAGCACTGAGGCGGGAAATGCCGGCACACAGCAGGAAAATGGAGATGTGGCATCGGCATTACAGAGCGCCAAAAAAGCAGTGACAGACGCGCTTGGTGATGATTACTGGCCGGATTCCGAGATCCCGGAGGAAATGCTGAATGAGACCTATGGTGTCAGTGCAGATCTGTATGATGCTTATCTGGGTGAGTGTCCCATGATCAGTGTCAATGTAGATACTTTATTGATTATTCACGCAAAAGATGGTAAGGTAGAGGATGTAGAAAATGCATTGAACGCCTATCGTGACAGTCTGGTGAATGACACCATGCAGTATCCCATGAATCTTGGCAAGATTCAGGCATCCCGCGTGGAACGGATAGGTGATTATGTATGCTTTGTACAGTTGGGCGCGGACACTTCCTCTGTGGAAGAGCAGGGGGATGAGGCTGTGATCACTTACTGTCAGGAGCAGAATGAACTTGCCCTGGAGGCTATCAGACAGACTCTGGAGTAAATGCGGAGTAGAGTGAATGGTATTCAGCAGTGTGTTGTTTCTTTTTCGGTTTTTACCGATTTTTATGATCTGCTATTTCCTGGTTCCCCGGAACATGAAGAATCTGGTTCTGTTTCTGGGGAGCCTGGTCTTTTATGCCTGGGGAGAGCCGGTCTATATTTTTCTGATGCTTTTTTCCACGATTTCGGATTTCGTATGGGGAAGGCTGATAGAGGAATATAGGGGGGAGGATCGCTCCAGGATCTTTTTGTTATGTTCTGTTGTTATCAACCTGTTTATCCTGGGATTTTTTAAATATGCCGATTTTCTGTTGCAGACGGTGAATACAGTGTTCGGAACATCGATCCCATTGCTGGGGCTTCCGTTACCCATCGGTATCTCTTTTTACACCTTCCAGACCATGTCTTACGTGATCGATGTATATAGAGGAGATACCAAAGCGCAGCGTAATATTTTACAGTTCGGTGTCTACGTGACCATGTTCCCGCAGTTGATCGCGGGACCGATCCTAAAGTATCATCAGATCGAAAAATATCTTCAGGAAAGGCGTTCCGATCTGGATGCCATCAGTTACGGAGCGAAACGCTTTGTGACGGGACTTGCGAAAAAAGTTCTTCTGGCCAACAATCTCGGACTTTTGTGGACACAGATATCTTCCCTGAAAAATGATCAGATGAGTGTGCTGATGGCGTGGATAGGAATTGTGGCATACGCTTTTCAGATCTATTTTGATTTTTCCGGATATTCGGATATGGCGATCGGACTGGGAGCAATTTTGGGATTTCATTTCCCGGAGAATTTTAATTATCCTTATATTGCCACCTCTGTTACGGATTTTTGGCACAGATGGCATATTTCCCTCAGCACCTGGTTCAAGGAATATGTATATATTCCCCTGGGCGGTAACCGCAAGGGACCCGCCAGACAGATCCTCAATATACTGATCGTATGGACATTGACCGGAATCTGGCATGGCGCAGGGTGGAATTTCCTGTTCTGGGGACTTTGGTTTGCCCTGTTTTTAATTCTGGAAAAACTGTTTTTGGGAGAGCTCCTGAAAAATGCTCCGGTGGTGTTTGGCAGAGTCTATGCGCTGGCAGTGGTATTGATCAGCTGGGTATTTTTCGCACTGGAGAAGCCGGGAGAGATTCTGGCATATCTGCAGGCGATGTTTGGATTAAATGGTGTTGGACTTATGAACGCACAGGCAATGTTTTTGGGAAATGAGTATCTGGTGCTTCTGATCATTGCACTGGTGGCATGTCTGCCCGTCGGCAGTCTGCTGATACACAGACTCAAAAGCAGCAAGACAGGGCCAGCCATGGCATTATACCGCGTAGGTGAAAAAGTCATTCCGGCGGCATTGCTGATTTTGTCTGTAGCATATATAGTGGATGCATCTTATAACCCGTTTTTGTATTTCCGATTCTGACAGGGAAGGAGGAACCGTGTGTGGATGATAAGAGAAATGCTCTGCTGACTGTCGGACTGATATGTGCGGTTCTTTTCATTCTGGGAATCGCCGACCTGTGTAACAGTGACAGAATTTATTCTGAGACAGAGAACAGGGTGCTGGCTTCCAGGCCGACATTTTCCTGGGAGAGCCTGCTGTCGGGAGAATATGGCGACGATTACGAAGAATATATGTCTGACCAGTTTGTAGGACGGGATAAATGGGTGGGAATAAAGACCCGCGCGGATATTCTGTTTCAGAAAAAGGAGATCAACGGAGTCTATCTGGGGGCAGACCGTTATCTGATCGGGGTAAATGATCCGGAAGAATACACGGAACAGATGGAAGATTCCCGGATTGCGTCCCTGAAAAAGCTGGTAAACCGGTGGGATGCAAAAGTCATGCTGGTACCTACCGCGGATAATATTCTGACAGATAAGCTGCCCGCTTTTGCACCGCATTATGATGAGATGAGACTGCTTGCGAAGGTGAAGGAGTCTGTCGGTGAGGAGCACTATATCGATGTGTACTCCGCATTGCAGGAGCATGCAGGGGAACTGATCTATTACCGCACGGATCATCACTGGACCAGCCTCGGAGCCTATTACGGATTCCTGGCATGGGCAGACAACATGGGAAAATTCCCCTATCCGTATAATACGGCAGGCATGAAGACTGTGTCGGAGGATTTTCAGGGGACCCTGCAGTCCCGGATCAATGTGGCCTGGACGAAGGACAGGATACAGTATTTTCCCGAGACGGAGAAAAAGCCGGTATCGGTCACCTATGATTTCGCAGACACGGCGGACTCTCTGTATGCGCCGGAATATCTGGAGACCAAGAACCAGTACGGATTTTTCCTGAATGATAATCATGCCTTTATAGAGATTCATACCGGCTATAACCCTGGCAAGACGCTTTTTGTGATCAAGGATTCCTATGCGAACAGCATGATCCCGCTGCTGACGGCGCACTATGAGACGATCTATGTGGTGGATCTTCGGTATTTTAACGGGAAACTGTTCCAGCTCATGGAGCAGTACGAGCCCGAGCAGGGCATGGATGTGCTGGTATTGTATGACTGCATTCATTTTTTAGAGGATTTTAAATTCTATTAAGGATTCACATTATTAACATAAGTAATATAAGGAGGTTTACCATGGCTTATTTGGGAATTCCCCAGAATACCATTGCGGTACTTCAGAAATACCATTTTAATTTTCAGAAAAAATTCGGACAGAATTTCCTGATAGATACGACGGTCTTAGATCGGATCATATCTTCCGCGGAGATCACGAAGGAGGATTGTGTGCTGGAGATCGGTCCGGGCATCGGCACCATGACACAGTATCTGGCGGAGCGCGCGGGCAGTGTTGTGGCGGTGGAGATCGACAAGGCGTTACTTCCGATCCTGGAGGAGACTCTGCAGGATTACGATAATGTAACAGTGATCAACGATGATATTCTGAAAGTGGATATTAACAGACTGGTAGAGGAGAAAAACGGTGGACGCCCCATAAAAGTCGTGGCAAATCTGCCCTATTACATCACGACACCGATCATTATGGGACTGTTCGAGAGCCGTGTACCGCTGAAAAGCATTACGATCATGGTACAGAAGGAAGTGGCGGATCGTATGCAGGTAGGACCCGGCACGAAGGATTACGGTGCATTATCCCTGGCGGTGCAGTATTATGCGAAGCCGGAGATCGTGGCTAACGTTCCTCCAAACTGTTTTATTCCGAGACCCAATGTCGGCAGTGCGGTGATCCGTCTGACCCGTTATGAAGAGCCACCTGTGAAGGTAAAGGATGAGAAGAAGATGTTTTCTCTGATCCGTGCTTCTTTTAACCAACGCCGGAAGACTCTGGTGAACGGTCTTGGCAATGCGGGACTTCCCGGAATTACAAAAGAATCAGCGTCAGCAGCTCTCGAACAGATGGGATTGTCACCTACCGTTCGCGGAGAGGTACTGACGCTGGAACAATTTGCACAGCTGAGTGATCTTATTTAGATTGTTAAGATGCTAATTCGTCTTTTTATCTGCCGCAGCGTTGATCAGTTCCATGATGGTCTTAACGGCATCCATCTGATGGCTTTTGCTCATGGCGTCTACATAATTCTGGCGGTTAAAGTACAGTTCATGTACTTTATCTACCAGAAGATTCGTCGTAATATCATCCTCATTCAGGACAATGGAATATCCTTGGGCTTCGAAGGAAGCAGCGTTCAACAACTGGTCTCCGCGGCTGCTGGCAGCAGGCAGGGGGATCAGGATGTTGGGCTTTTTCAGTGCCAGAAGCTCGCAGATGGCGTTGGCTCCGGCGCGGGAGATCACCACATCCGCCATGGCAAAGATGTCTTTTAATTCCGCTTTGATATATTCAAACTGTTTATACCCGGGGGTATTTAATAACAGATTGTCGATCTTGTCTTTGCCGCAGAGGTGTACGACCTGGAAATCCTCTAACAGCTTCGGCAGGGCATCACGGACTGCCTTATTGACATTGGCAGCACCAAGACTTCCGCCGATGACCATGATCACAGGCTTATTGGCAGTAAATCCGCACATGTTAAGTCCCGCAAGCTTACTGCCTTCGGCCAGTTCTGCGCGGATGGGAGAACCGGTGAGGACGGCTTTGTCTGCCGGAATGTTTTTCATGGTCTCCGGGAAATTGCAGCATACCTTTTCCGCAACGGGAATGCACAGCTTGTTCGCCAGCCCTGGAGTCATATCCGATTCGTGAATGATACAGGGAATATGTAAGGAAGCTGCGGCGCGGACCACGGGGACACTTACGAAGCCTCCCTTGGAAAATACTACATCCGGCTGATAATTTTTCAGATAATTGCGTGCCTCCACGAATCCCTTCATGACACGGAAAGGATCTGAGAAGTTCTTCGGATCTAAGTATCTGCGGAATTTGCCGGTGGAGATTCCCGTGTAAGGAATATTGAAGTCAGCGATCAGCTTCTTCTCGATGCCTTCGTAGGAACCGACGTAGGCAATCTCATAGCCGGCTGCCTGCAGCGCCGGTAACAATGCAATATTCGGTGTAACGTGTCCGGCAGTTCCGCCGCCGGTCAGTACTATTTTTTTCATAAAATCTCAATGCCTTTCGGTAACCTGTTTATTATTTTGCGATCATTTCTTCCAGAGCGTGAGCCAGCTGGTCAGGACAGGAGGTAGGTTTGAAACCGCAACGGATCCCCTTGAGACGGCTGATGGCCTCTTCCGGCTTCATGCCCTTTACCAGAGCACTGATGCCCTGGAGGTTGCCGTTGCAGCCGCCGGTGAATTTAACGGAATCGATGACACCGTCCTTTAATTCTACGTCGATCATAGTGGAGCAAGTACCCTTTGTCTTGTATATCATAAGTAAATCAACCTCTTTTCTAACAGAATTACTAAAGACTGATTATAGCAGATTTTTATGGTTTATACAATAATGTCAGAATGCTTTTCTTGTTATAAAAAATGTAGAAAGCTCATAATTTTTGTCTGACGCAGTAGAAGAATGACGATGAAAAACCGTACAAAACAGGACATATATACGTTATACTTGAGGAAACGACGGAAAGGAGTTTTGAGGATGTTTACGATATTTAAAGAAGAAAAAGTGATCACGGCGGGGATCCTGGTATTTTTGTGTCTCAGCGTTCTGGTGCGTCTGATGCTGGCGTGGATGTATCATACAATGATCCGTGAGACGGACAATATGGCAACTACGGGGAACCGGCTTTTGAAACAGTGCAAGGTCAAATTCGCGAATTGTTACCAGTTAAACGGAGGCGTGTCCAATATTCCGGTGTTTGTGGACAAGTTCTTAAACCGCTTGTCTTTCGGACATTTATCCTTTGATGCATGGTATCATCTGTCCGGGCAGTGCATGCTGTTCTCGGTGATATTTGCAGGAGTGGGGATCTGTAAGGGGATTTTGGACGGAAGGATGTTAGGTGAGATACTGCCTTTTTATATTGCGAGCTTCCTGGGGCTGTATCTGTATTTTTCTCTGTCGGCACTGGTGGACATCAAGGGGAAGCGGCGGGTACTGAAGACGAATCTGATCGATTATCTGGAAAATCACCTGTCCGGCAGGATCCCGGTGACGGAGCAGGACTACGAGAGACTGTACGGAGCGTCGAAGCTCCCCGGCAGGCGGACAGTGGAGTTGAGGCCGAGCGGGGGGAGGGCTCCACAGCCGCAGGAGATGGTTCGGGAGACCGGAAGAGAGGTATTTTCCACGGAACATGAGATGCCCGGGAAAATGGAAGACAGAGGCATGGCTCAGCAGGATGAAACTTCAAGGGTCACGGAGGAAGAATTACAGGCACTTTTGCAGGAATTGCTTACTGTATAATAAATGAAAACGATTTCGATATACATCTTGAAAATAGAATGTAACTTTGTTAAAATAAAAACTATCTGGGGCATATTTGCAAAAAGAAAGCTTCACAAAAAATTATGCAAATATGGATCAGAATAGTTTTGTTAAGTATGTGATATATCTGAAAGATATAAGGAGGAGCATTATGAGCAGACAAGTTACATTTGATTATTCCAAGGCCGGCTCTTTTATTTCTGAGGAAGAGATCGGTTACATGAAGAAGCTTACCCTGGATGCGAAGGAGACCCTGGTATCCAAGACCGGTGCAGGCAATGATTTCCTGGGATGGATCGATCTTCCCGTAGATTACGATAAGGAAGAGTTCGCCCGCATCAAGGCAGCAGCGAAGAAGATTCAGAGCGATTCCGACGTTCTGTTGGTTATCGGTATCGGTGGTTCTTATCTGGGAGCCAGAGCGGCTATCGAGTTCTTAAGCCACAGCTTCTACAATGTGCTGGATAAGAGTGTACGTAAGACTCCGGAGATCTACTTCTGTGGTAACTCCATCAGCTCCACCTATCTGAAGCACCTGATGGATGTAGTAGGCGACAGAGATTTCTCCATCAACATGATCTCCAAGTCCGGTACCACCACAGAGCCCGCTATTGCTTTCCGTGTATTCAAGGAGAAGCTGGAAGCGAAATACGGCAAGAAGGGTGCGGCAGAGAGAATCTATGCTACCACCGATAAGGCGAAGGGAAGCTTAAAGCATCTGTCCGATGAGGAAGGCTACGAGACCTTCGTAGTACCCGATGATGTAGGAGGACGTTTCTCCGTACTGACCGCAGTAGGTCTGTTACCTATCGCTGTCAGCGGTGCTGATATCGACAAGCTGATGGAAGGTGCAGCCAGCGGAAGAAAGCGTGCACTGGAGAATGCTTTCGAAGAGAACGATGCGCTGCAGTATGCGGCTCTGCGTAACATCTTACTGCGCAAGGGCAAGAGTGTTGAGATTCTGGCGAACTACGAGCCCGCTGTTCACTATGTAAGTGAGTGGTGGAAGCAGCTGTTCGGTGAGAGCGAGGGTAAGGACAACAAGGGTCTGTTCCCCGCAAGCGTGGATCTGACCACCGATCTGCATTCCATGGGTCAGTTCATTCAGGACGGTTCCCGTGTAATGTTCGAGACCGTGATCAACATCGACACTCCGAGAGAGGAGCTTACTATTGGCGAGGAGCCTGTAGATCTGGATGGTCTGAACTATCTGGCAGGCAAGACCGTTGATTTTGTCAATAAGAGTGCTATGAACGGAACCATTCTGGCACATACCGACGGTCAGGTTCCCAACTTCATGGTAACCGTTCCCGAGGTAAATGAGTTCTATCTTGGCGAGCTGTTCTACTTCTTCGAGTTCGCATGTGGTGTCAGCGGATACCTGCTGGGTGTAAATCCTTTCAACCAGCCCGGTGTAGAGAGCTACAAGAAGAACATGTTCGCTCTGCTTGGCAAGCCCGGTTACGAGGCACAGAGAGAAGAACTGCTGAAGAGATTGTAATTGTTACAAGCAATCATATATCTGCAAAGTATAAAAGACAGCGTAATGAATTGATTTCATTACGCTGTTGTTGTATTATAAGCTTATATTTTATGGAATAATGAGTGTAAGAGAATCAAGATGCCTGTATTATTGATGAACATGATACGAAGATGTTTATGTGACATAGAATGATGATTCAAATACTACAAAAGAACAGGAGAGAACGGTAAAAATGAAGATTGTATTGCTGGAGAGAAACAGTGCGGGTACGGATGTGCCGGTAGATTGTTTTTATGAACTGGGAGAAGTAACATCCTATCCCAATACGGTTACGGTAGAAGAAGTGGCAGAGCGTGTAGGAGATGCGGATGTGATCGTCTGCAACAAGGCTCCGATGAGAGAAGAATCCCTGAAAAATTGTCCGAACGTGAAGTTGATCTGTGAACTCGCTACCGGATATGACAACTGCGACCTGGAATATTGCAAATCCAGAGGCATTAAGGTCGCAAACGTGGTGGATTATTCTACAGCTATGGTAGCACAGCATACCTTTACTCTGGCACTGGCACTGAGCCAGAAGCTCCCCTATTATGATGAATATGTAAAATCCGGCGCTTACAGTGCGCAGGATCGTTTTTCTAATTTTGACAGACCTTTTTATGAATTGGAAGGCAAGACCTGGGGCATCGTAGGAATGGGAAATATCGGTAAGAGAGCAGCGGCAAGCGCAACGGCGTTCGGCTGTAAGGTGATCTTTTATTCCATCACCGGTAAGAGCACCTGCACGGATTATCCCCAGGTGGACAAGGATACTTTATTAAGAGAGAGTGATTTCCTGTCCCTGCATTGTCCGTTAAGTGATCTGTCCCGCAACTTCATCGACAAGGAAGCTTTCCGTAAGATGAAAAAAACGGCGGTCCTCATTAATGTGGCGAGAGGTCCGGTAGTGAACAATTCCGATCTCTATGAGGCACTGGTGGCAGGAGAGATCCAGGCAGCGGGTCTGGATGTATTGGAGAAGGAGCCCCTGGAGTTGTCCAATCCGTTAAGTACACTAAAGGACAGCAACAAGCTGATCATTACCCCTCATCTGGCATGGGCAAGCGTGGAAGCGAGAACCCGCTGCGTGCAGGGTGTCTATGAGAACATCAAGGCATTTATGCGCGGGGAAAACAGGAATGTAGTGAATCTGTAAAATACTTGCATTCATAGAGATATTTGTGTATATTTGTAATTACGGCTTTCAACAATGAAAAATGAGATTAATGTAGGACATTATCGCGTAAGCGTGGATACTACAGGAAATGAGGATAACATGATAGAAAAGATAAAAGCACTGTGGATCAAATATGAAGAGATCATCGCATATCTGATCGTAGGTGGACTAACCACGGTCGTATCCTGGGCAGCAAAGTTCTTAGCAAACTTCCTGTTATTTGACAATACGATGTATCCCACACCGTTCCAGAATGTTGTATTGAGTATTATTAACTGGACCGCCGGTGTTATTTTTGCATATTTCACGAACCGTAAGTTCGTATTCAAGAGCAACGCACCGATGCTTTCGGAGGCTCCGAAATTCGTCCTTTCCAGAGTATCTACCCTGATCCTGGATATGGTAGTGATGCAGGTGCTGACCGCAGTTGGTGTAAACCTGCTGGTTGCAACCGTGATCTCTGCGGTTCTGGTCATCATTGGAAATTATGTGTTCAGTAAGCTGTTCGTATTCAACAAGAAAAAAGACGGCGAAGCGGAAGAGGCGAAATAGGTATATTACTTGCAAGAGTATTATAAAAGCAGTCCGGAACCGGCAGAAGATAGAAAATCTGTCGGTCTCCGGACTGCTTTTTATGTGCAATTTATATTTGGAGTTATGCCAGATAAGCCTTTAATAATTCCAGTGTTGCGGCAACGGCATCTTTATGTGACCGTTCATAACCGTGAGATGCGTAGACACCGGGACCAATGAGTCCGTGTCTGGCGTCGATACCGGCGCTTAAAGCGGCATCGGCATCGGAACCGTAATAGGGGTATACATCCGCCGCATAGTCGATATGATTGTCTTTTGCGGCCTGAATGAGGCCTTTTACGACATCATAATGATAAGGCCCATGTCCGTCTTTGACGCAGATGGATACCTGACGATCCGTGCATTCCAGACCCTCTCCCAC
>ULZF01012780.1_pt1 | contig 11217 bp, 9 predicted proteins | sample 1962961 | NCBI WGS metagenome assembly ULZF01 (sample SAMEA4835885, study PRJEB28245) | human gut metagenome | biome: gut microbiome; material: fecal sample | place: Denmark | collected 2008
TTGAAGAAAGAGAAGCTCCCGAATACAACGAAGAAGCCGTTAAAAAGGCAAAAATGCACAAAGCGGCGGCTATGTTTCACGGCGGCTGTCCCGGTTCACGTTCAAGGGCAATTGAGCGCAAAAACGAAGTCCCAAAAAGCACGAACACATTTTCGGAAAGCCGTTTGAGGCAATGGCCCGTTCAGATAAAGCTCGTTCCGGTAACCGCTCCGTACTTTGAAAATGCGGATTTACTCATATCAGCCGACTGTGCTGCTTACGCATACGGAAATTTCCACGCAGATTTCATAAAGAATCGTATAACTCTTATAGGCTGCCCGAAGCTTGACGACACGGATTATTCTGAAAAGCTGACGGAAATCATAGCACTCAACAACATCAAAAGCGTTACCGTTGTGAGAATGGAGGTTCCCTGCTGCGGAGGTATTGAAAATGCCGCTAAACAGGCTGTAAAGAGAAGCGGAAAATTTATACCGTGGCACGTGGTGACGATATCGACCGATGGAAACATTTTAGATTAAAAAGCAAAATGGACAAAGAAAAAATGAGCTGTAAATTTTTACAGCTCATTTTTTATCAAGAATTCTCTTTAATGTATTTGCCGTATTTAATTCTGTTAACTACAAAGCCTACACCGAGAACCAGCAGAAGCGGAATCAACAGTATAATAAGAGCCAATATACCGCAAACGACAATCGGAACGCCTTTTTTGCTCTTTTTGACGTTGCACTCGGGCTTTTTCTCTTTTTGAGGCTTCTTCCCCTGCTCGCCCTCTTTATAGAACGGTCTTATAGGAAGTATGGCGTCATATGACGGTATGCCCGAATTATGTAAAAGCGGTTCCGCAAAGTCGGTAAACGAATCAGCAACCTTTATAAGCTTGCGCGGCTTTATATGCAGAGCGGCAAAAACCGAATCTACAATGTGAAGAAGCCCTACGGTTATTTTATATTCGTTATCATCAACACTGTAAAGGTCTTCTCCGCCGTACAAATTAACAACAAGGTCACAGATAAAGTCAACAACGCTTTTATCGGCAATATCGGCATAATCCTCGGGTTTAAGCCCTGTTTCGGCACGGGTCAGCTTTGCGACTTTTCCTATTGTAAGAGAATTAAGCTTTTTGGCAAACGGCTTTATAAGCCAGCCGATTTTATAAATGAGTTTTTTCTTTATGCTCATTGCCGTCGCCATATCGGCAAGCGTCGGAATATCCGTTCCGGCGGCTTTTATCATATCCTTTACCATACCGATAAGCTGATATTTGAGATACTCCTGAAGGGTTTTGCCCTCCAAATCGAAATCCACCGTTTCGGTTATGAGGTCGGTGGTGGTTGAAACCATTTTTACATCCGGGTCCAAAACAATGGTGCGTATCGGTGCGGGATAACCTACGGTTGCGGCGGTTGCTATATCGTAAAGCGTATTTCCGCGGTCGCTCGTTATCACGTCTATATCGTGTACGTGAGTATGACCCGTAAGAATAAACTGTATGCCTAAGTCGGCAAGCTCGTTTCTGCGCGTCTCGTAGTCGCCGAGCATATCGTTTTTGCCTATCAGCTCATAAATCGGCGACGGGGCTATAAGCGGATGGTGAGTCATGGCCAAAATAAACTGGTCGTTTTTGCGCGCATCCTCCGCCTGAGCCTTTATCCACTCAAAGCACTCATCCGAAAAGCCGCTTTTTCCCGAGAGATTGCGGTCGTCATTAAGTGCAAAAAGCCTGTAACCGTCGGCAAGCTGCACTACATACGACATACTGTCTCGATGAACGGCAATCGCTTCATCGGGGCCGAACTCTTTATACATATCATAGAGCTGCTCACGCTTTGCGGCAGGGATTTTCACCTTTTCATTGCCTACAAAGCTGTCTGTCAAGCCGTCATCCTGATAGTCGTGGGTTGCCGTAAGAACATAAACGCGCTTTCCGCTCTTTTTTAAATCGCGGAGCATTTCGATAAATTCCTCGTGTGCCTCAATTTCACCGTTGTTGGTGGTATCGCCCGAAAGCAAAACGATATCGGTTCGTTTATCTTCTTTTATCTGCTTAAAGGCCGCTCTTAAAAGCTCCTCGCTGTATTTTAAAAGCTTTTGGCTTTTGGCGTTTGCCGCATCGTAAGCCTTACCCTTAGTGCCGGTCTTTTTTGAATAGTAATGCGTGTCCGTTATCACGGTCACGGTAAGAGGTGCTTTTGCCAAATTTACTGACCCCCTTTTTTACTTTATCGCTTTTGTTTTGACTTCGTCTGCAAGGCGGTCGCAAAGAGACGAAAGCTCCATGGAGCCTATATCGCCCTCGCCGCGATGGCGAACGGAAACAGTACCGTCTTCAACTTCTTTGTCGCCGACAACGAGCATATACGGCGTCTTTTGAAGCTGCGCCTCACGTATTTTATATCCGATTTTTTCGGAGCGATCGTCAACCTTTACGCGGATACCGTATTTTTTAAGTTCCGCCTCGATTTCATGCGCTCTGTCTGCATGGCGGTCGGCAATCGGAAGAACGACGGCCTGTACGGGTGACAGCCAAAGCGGGAACGCGCCTGCAAAATGCTCTATAAGAACGCCGATAAATCTCTCTACCGAGCCGAAAACAACGCGGTGAATCATAACGGGGCAGTGCTTTTCGCCGTCGGCACCCGTGTATTCAAGATTAAATCTCTCGGGAAGCTGGAAGTCAAGCTGAATAGTACCGCACTGCCAGGTTCTGCCGAGCGAATCTTCAATGTGGAAGTCAAGCTTCGGACCGTAGAACGCACCGTCGCCCTCATTTACGGTATATTCCTTACCGATGCTTTCGATTGCATCGGAAAGCGATTTTGTGGCTTTGTCCCATTCCTCTTTTGTGCCCATATGGTCCTCGGGCATGGTTGAAAGCTCTATGGTATACGGCAGTTTAAAGAGATTATAAACCTCGTCAAAGAGCTGTGATATTCTTACAACCTCGTCGCGTATCTGGTCGGGAGCGAGGAGTATATGAGCATCGTCCTGAGTGAAGCAACGTACACGGAAAAGTCCGTGAAGCGCGCCAGAAAGCTCGTGGCGATGTACTCTGCCGAGTTCACCGTAGCGAAGAGGCAATTCCTTATATGAATGAGGCTCAAGCTCATAAACAAGTATGCTACCGGGGCAGTTCATCGGCTTTATGGCGAAATCCTCACCGTCGATAACGGTTGTATACATATTATCCTTGTAGTGATCCCAGTGACCCGAAGTCTCCCAAAGCGAACGCTTCATTATCTGAGGAGTGGATATCTCAAGATAACCCCATCTCTCGTGAACCTCGTGCCAATAATCAATGAGGGTGTTGCGGAGAATCATACCGTTGGGAAGGAAGAACGGCATTCCAGGAGCCTCGTCGCGAAGTGCAAAAAGCCCAAGCTCCTTACCGAGTTTTCTGTGGTCGCGCTTTTTAGCCTCTTCAATTCTTTCAAGATATTCCGTAAGCTCGGACTGCTTTGTGAAAGATATACCGTATATACGCTGAAGCATTTTATTTTTTTCATCGCCGCGCCAATATGCACCTGCTATTGACGTGAGTTTAAATGCTTTTACCCGGCCTGTGTCGGGAATATGCGGTCCAGCGCAAAGCTCGGTGAATTCCGCCTGCTTATAAAATGAAATCTTCTCGCCTTTGCCGGCATGCTCTTTAATAAGCTCAACCTTATACGGCTCGTCCTTTTCCTCCATAAGCTTTAAAGCCTCGTCTGCGGAGAGGTCGAACTGCTCAAGCGGAATATTTTCCTTTACGATTTTCTTCATTTCAGCCTCGATTTTTTCAAGAATTTCGGGAGTGAAAGAAAAATCCACGTCGAAGTCATAGTAAAATCCGTTTGCTATCGACGGTCCTATTGCAAGCTTGGCACTCGGATAAAGACGTTTAACAGCCTGTGCGAGTATATGCGAAGTTGTATGCCAAAATGCCTTTTTACCGTCCTCATCGTCAAAGGTAAGTATTTCTACATGACAATCCTTTGTTACCGGAGTGCGAAGGTCGCAAGTCTCGCCGTCAATCTTTGCAAGGCAGGCGGCTTTGTAAAGCCCCATGCCGATAGACTTTGCTATATCCATTACGGTCGTGCCGCTTTGGAACTCCTTTACAACATCATCCTTCAATGTAACCTTTACCATAAAAACTACCTCCATTATAATTAAAAAGCACTTCATCCCAAATTACTGGGATGAAGTGCTATGCATTCCACGGTTCCACCCGAATTGACGATAAAAATCGCCCGCTCAACTGCTTTTAACGCAAGCTTACGTCACGCCTTAATCATATGTTTTCGACGCGCGCTCGGGAGCGGTATCGGGCAGCTTTGCACGCTCTTCTTTCAGCCAACGAAAGAGCTCTCTTATGTGCAAACGACTTGCCGTCATTCTCCGTCAACGGTTTAACCTTTTTACTTTGGCTCTATATTATACTCATTTTTCCGATATGTCAAGAGATGATTTTAATTAAAAATTCTATTACAAAAACAGCGACGCAGGAGGACAGCGCAACCGTGAGCAAGCCCTTCTCAAAAAACGCAAGCAGCAGTGCCACTATGAGCCCTGCCACAGCCGACCACACGCTCCCCGTAGACGAAAAAACCGCCGGAAATGTCATCGCCGCCAAAACTGCATACGGAATGTAATAAAGAAACGATCTTATAAATCTGTTTTCGATTTTTTTGCGAAAAATCACAAGCGGCAGCATTCTTATAAGATATGTGACAAGCGCCATAACCGCTATATATATAAATATGTTCTCAGCCGTTTTCATTTTTGTCGTCCTCCTTTACGGGTTTTAAGAGGGCGCCGACAGTTGCGGAAATAACGGCACAAATGATTATTACAAATCCCGAAGAGACTTTACAAAGACCCGGCACGTATTTGAAACATATGCTCAACGCCGCCGACAATAATACCACAACAGCCACAGTCTTATTATGCTTTGCGGGCGGAATAAATATAGCTATAAACATACCGTAAATCGCAATGCCGAGTGCAGAGCGCACGGACAGCGGAAGCACGGTGCTCGCCGCAGCACCTATAAGAGTGCCGAGAGTCCACCCTACTATTGGCAAAAGGGCAAGCCCATACATATATTTTTTGCCGACCTCTCCTTTTTGACCCGAGGCTACGGCAAATATTTCATCGGTATTGCTGAACGCTATTAAAAATCGGTCAAGCAAATTTACGCTCTTGTGAAGCTTTTGCGACAGAGAAACCGACATCAGCGCATAGCGTATGTTTATAACAAGCTGTGTTAGTGCCATTTCAAGATAAGCACCGCCGGCGAGAATTAAATCAAGCCCTGCAAACTGACCTGCCGAAGTCAAATTTGTCATAGAGATAAGCACCGCCGTAAAAACGGGCAATCCGCCCTCGACAGCCATCATACCGAATGTAAACGAAACCGAAAGATAGCCGAGCGCTATCGGCAAACCGTCCTTCAGTCCTTTTTTAAAACTGTTTTGAAATTCCGTCATTTTTCTTCCTGCGTTTTCTTCCCTACGATATAAAAAGCACACCTCGGTGAAGCCCCGAACGGTGTGCTTTTAACAGCATTGAATATTATAATCACAAAGTCGATTTATGTCAATATTATTCGGTTTTATTCTTTAATCGAAGTGCTCTTGTGGCGTTGATAACCGCTACAACCATAACTCCGACATCGGCGAATATGGCGACTCCCATATTTGCAATGCCTACTGCGCTGAGCACAAGGCAAACGGCTTTTACAAGAAGGGCAAACGCAATGTTTTCTCTTACTATTTTCAGCGTGTGAACCGAGATTTTTTTCGCAAGCGAAATCTTAGCCGGATCATCGTCCATAAGCACTATATCGGCCGCCTCTATTGCCGCGTCCGAGCCGAGCGCGCCCATCGCTATGCCTATGTCGGCTCTTGAGAGCACGGGAGCATCGTTTATTCCGTCGCCGACAAACGCCAGCTTTTCTTTGGGCTCTTTTTTGTCAAGGAGCTTTTCGACCTCCGATACCTTATCGGCAGGGAGAAGTTCAGAGTGAACCTCGTCTATGCCTATTTCCGCGGCTACCCTGTCGGCAGCGGCCTTGGAGTCGCCCGTGAGCATTACCGTCTTTTTGACGCCGTGCTTTTTGAGTTCGCTGAGAGCAAGCTTTGTATTGGGCTTTACAACATCTGATATTACAATACAGCCGGCATATTTTCCGTCCTCGGAAACATACACAACCGTACCCTCGTTATGCTCGGTTGAGACAGCGATATGCTCTTCTTTCATCAGCTTTAAATTGCCGACTAACACTCTTTTACCGTCAACTGTAGCCGAAACACCGTGGCCTGCAATCTCTTTTATATCTGTAACGCCGTTTTCATCAATATCCTTGCCGTAATATTTTTTAAGACTGAGGCTTATCGGGTGACTCGAAGCACTCTCGGAATACGCCGCCAAGCGCACAATGGAATCCTTTGTGTATCCGTTTTCGGGATATACTCCGGTTACCTCAAAGACTCCCTTTGTAAGAGTTCCGGTTTTATCAAACACAACATATTTCGTATCTGAAAGCCCCTCAAGATAATTGGAGCCTTTTACAAGTATACCGTTCGCCGAAGCACAGCCTATACCCGCAAAAAACGAGAGCGGAACCGATATTACAAGAGCGCACGGACAGCTGATGACAAGGAAGGTAAGCGCTCTGAATATCCAATCGCTCCACATGGCCGTGTGACCTGCAATAAGCCTTATAACCGGAGGTAAAATTGCGAGTGCAAGTGCCGAAAAGCAAACCGCCGGAGTATAATATCTTGCAAATTTTGTTATGAAATTCTCGGAGCGCGACTTTTTCATACTTGAATTTTCAACAAGGTCAAGTATTTTTGATACGGTTGAATCGCCGAACTCCTTAGTGGTTTTTACCTTGATAACGCCGGTCATATTGATGCAGCCGCTTATAACCTCATCGCCCGTTTTGACATTTCGCGGCAGGCTCTCGCCGGTTAAAGCACTTGTATTGAGCGATGTGTCACCGCTTGTAACAACGCCGTCTATCGGGATTTTTTCACCGGGATTTACGGTTATTTCGGTACCGACCGCCACTTCGTCGGGATCAACCTTTTCGAGTTTTCCGTCAACCTCGACATTTGCATAGTCGGGTCTTATATCCATTAAGGCGGAAATATTGCGTCTGCTCTTGCCGACAGCTATGCTTTGGAAAAGCTCGCCTATCTGATAAAAGAGCATAACGGCAACGCCCTCTTTATAATCGCCGAGTGCTATGGCACCGACGGTAGCAACCGCCATAAGGAAATTCTCATCAAATACCTGACCCTTAAAAATGCCTTTAACAGCCTTTTTGAGAATGTCGTAGCCGATTATAAAATACGGTATCAGGTTTAAAACAAGCCAAATGTATTTATTGAGAGTTATAAATTTGCCGAGGACGGTAAGACATACTATCAGCACAGCCGAAACAATTATCCGCCACAGAACGTTTTTCTGTTTTTTACTCATAAATATCTCCCTCACTTATTTATTTGCCGAAAGCGGCATCTCATAACATCAGATATATATTTCACAGTCGTCCTCTACTCTTTTGCAATTTTTGAGGACTTTTTTCATAACGGCTGCCTCATCGGCACCGTCGTCAAATTCTACTTTCATTTTTTGTGTCATAAAAGATACAACGGCTTCACGAACGCCGTCGGTCTTTTGAGCGGCTTCCTCCATTTTTGCGGCACAGTTTGCACAATCGACTTCTATATTGTATGTTTTTTTCATAATAACAACCCTTTCTTCGGCTGCTCTCTTTCGGAACAGTTGAGCAATCATTCATTTGTTGTCTATATTATAGTTGAACATATGCTCAATTGTCAATATGTTTTTTAAAAATTTTAAATTTTTTTATTTTGGTGGAGCATCATTTCTAAAGCGAAAATTCTCACGGATAAAAGTCTTTCCGTCTGTACGATTTCACATAGAAAGTGAAAAAAGCCCCGAATAATGCTTTCGCATATTCGGGACTCTATAAATTATTCAATTGTGACGAAATATTATATCGACAATATAATCGTCGATTTTATATCATGTATATTTAAGAAGCCTTAATCGCCCAAGTGCTGATGGCGGATATGCTCGTCCGCTATTTCGATAACGGTTGTAATGTGCTCATCGTCAAAGCTGTAAAACACATGCTTGCCGTCTCGGCGAGCCTTAACTATGTTGTTCGCCTTTAAGAGCGCAAGCTGATGAGACACGGCTGACTTAGTCATACCGAGTGCTGCGGCAAGGTCGCAAACGCACACCTCGCGCTTATCAAGTGCCATAACTATTTTGGCTCTCGTGGGATCGCCGAGGACTTTAAACAGGTTTGAAACACCGTTTATCTCCTCCTCAGAAAACATATTGTTTTTTATATCGTCAACAACCTCTTGCATAACGGCATTACAGTCGCACTTATTATCAGCCATTATTTTTCACCTCATAAACATACGGTATCGTACTGTTAAGAATATTATATATCTTAAAAACAAATATTTCAAATAAAATGTGTATACACAAAGGAACGCCAAACGGTATTGCAAAAAAAGGACTCAGCCTACGCTAAGTCCTTTTTGGTGACCCGGACGAGATTTGAACTCGTGTTACCGCCGTGAAAGGGCGGTGTCTTGACCGCTTGACCACCGGGCCGTTATGGTAGCGGCAGTGGGACTTGAACCTACGACCTTCCGGGTATGAACCGGACGCTCTAGCCAACTAAGCTATGCCGCCATATATGCCGCTTTTTCAGCGGCTTTGATATTATAATATAAAGTGTGCCGGTTGTCAATAGTTTATTTATGACAAAATAAAAATTGCATTGCAATGCGGCATGCCGTTTTTCAAAAGCCGCATTGCAACAAAAAAAGTCAAACTATTACTTCTCCATGAGCGTTACCATTACCGCCTTTTGAGCGTGGAGACGGTTTTCGGCCTCATCAAATATCTCATCCGCGTGAGACTCGAACACATCTGCGGTTATCTCTTCACCGCGGTGAGCAGGCAAGCAATGCTGAACCATACAGCCGCTGTTTGCAACCGCAAGCAGTTCCTTATTGACCTGATATTTGCCGCCGAATATTTTTTTGCGTTCTTCGGCTTCACCCTCCTGCCCCATTGACGCCCAAACGTCGGTAAAGATGACGTCGGCACCGCTTGCAGCCTCCATAGGCTCTGTAAACATCGAAAATCCCGCATAATTATTTGCAAAGTCAAGCACGCGGCTGTCGGGTCTGTACCCCTCGGGGCAAGCCACCGATACCTGCATACCTGATTTAAGTCCGCCGACTATAAGAGAATTTGCCATATTGTTGCCGTCGCCTATGTAGCACATTTTAAGGCCGTCAAGGTGCCCCTTGTGCTCACGTACCGTCATAAGGTCGGCAAGCACCTGGCACGGATGGCAAAAATCGGTAAGGCCGTTAATTATCGGGATAGAGCCGTACTTCGCGAGTGCCTCAACCTCGGACTGCTCAAAGGTTCTTATCATAATGCCGTCGATATAGCGAGAGAGAACTCTTGCGGTATCCTGTATAGGCTCGCCGCGTCCTATCTGAAGGTCGCGGTTTGAAAGGAAGAGTGCCTGACCGCCGAGCTGATACATACCTGTTTCAAAAGAAACCCTTGTTCTTGTTGAGGATTTTTGAAAAATCATACCGAGGGTCTGACCCTTGAGCCTTTGATGCGCTATGCCGTGCTTGTTTTCATATTTAAGCTGATCGGCAAGATTTAAAAGGTCAGATATTTCGCCCGGAGTTGTCGATAAAAGACTTAACAAATGCTTCATTTTAATTCACAGAGCCTTTCCGGCTACAAATATAGTCACGTTGCCCCTGCCGTAGCCGTGCAAGGCGTGAAAAACTGCATAGGAGTTTATTCAGAAAGGGTCTTTTCGAGAATCTCAAGTCCCCTGTCTATTTCGTCATATGTTATGGTGAGCGGAGGAAGCATACGAAGCGACTGCTTGGCGGTTAAAATAAGAAGCCCGTTTTCAACACAGCGCGCCGCCACATCCGCCGCCTTTTGATTTTTAAGGTCTATACCTATCATAAGGCCCATACCGCGCACTTCGGAAACATCCTTAAACGAAGAAACCTTGTTTCTTATGTATTCGCCCTTTTCGCGGACGTCCTTTAAAAATTCTTCGTCAAGTCGATTTAATATCTCAACCGCGCCCGATAAAACCACGGGATTTCCGCCGAAGGTCGTACCGTGAGTGCCGGGAGTCAAAACGCTGCCGAACTGCTCTTTTGCAAGGCACGCTCCTATCGGCAGTCCGCCGCCGAGGCCCTTTGCGGATGTCAAAACGTCCGGCTTTACGCCGATATTTTCCCAAGCATAGAGCTTACCTGTTCTGCCGACGCCTGTCTGTACTTCGTCGAATATGAGAACAATATCGTTTTCATCGCAAAGCTCTCTTATGTATTCTATATAATCGCGCGGAGTTATTACGACTCCGCCCTCGCCCTGTATAACCTCAAGGATTACCGCGCAAACCGTTCCGTCTAGAAGCTCGGAAAACGCTTTTTTGTCGCCTGCCTCGGCATATTTAAAGCCGCCCATAAAAGGCATAAAATACTTGTGGTAGTGCTCCTGCCCTGTTGCGGTTATTGTAGCCATGGTTCTGCCGTGGAAAGAATTCACAAGCGATATTATCGTATTTCGGTTTTCACCGTAGCGGTCAAAGCTGTATTTTCTCGCAAGCTTTATGGCGCACTCATTTGCCTCCGCTCCGGAATTGCAAAAAAGCACCTTATCAAATCCGCTTTTTTCGCACAGAAGCTTTGCCGCCTTGGCAACAGGCTCGTTATAATAGAGATTTGATGTATGCTGAATTTTATCTATCTGCCCGATAACAGCCTTTTTCCAGCCATCATCGTTTACACCGAAAATATTAACGCCTATACCCGAAGTAAAATCAATTACCACTCTGCCGTCGGAGGCCGTCAGAGACGCATTTTTGCCGCCCGTCAAGGCTATCGGAAAATGACCGTAAGTCGGCATTAAATATTTGTCGGCAGTATTTTTAATTTCGTTAAAATCCATTTTATCAGTCCTTAATAAACTAATCTTATTATATATACAAAGTCCGAAAAATGCAATTGCCGTTTAACGCAAGCTGTTGTTTAAGATGCTGTATGTATTTGCCTAAAGCTGCACAGAACGAAGTATTACGGAAATAGGCACAAATCTTGATTTCGTGAAATTTTTTTCGTTAGA
>ULZF01018891.1_pt1 | contig 11147 bp, 7 predicted proteins | sample 1962961 | NCBI WGS metagenome assembly ULZF01 (sample SAMEA4835885, study PRJEB28245) | human gut metagenome | biome: gut microbiome; material: fecal sample | place: Denmark | collected 2008
TTTCTTTCTTTCCACAGCTGTGGTAAGAAAAGAACATTGCTGTGGAAAGATTAGTTTTTAGAGAAAAACAAGGTAGTACATCGCAGTTTTTTTCCTAACTCTTAGGTGTCATCTACGCACCATACTGCGACAATCAGTAGAAGCCTTTATCAAATCCACTTCTGTGCCCTACCCAAAGAACGCACAACGGCAGCAAACTCTTCTCGAGGAATGATAGCCTTATTACGTGTTTTCAAACGATTATTATAAACGGTCTGAGGTGAATAATGCAAGAATTCGGCAATCTTCACACTATCAGTGATACCTAAACGCACCAAAGCATAAATGCGCAATTCCGTATTCAGCAGCTCACCATCTTTTAGCACAATCTGCTCGTCAGGATGGAGCAAGGCATTGAAGTCACTTACGAAATCCGGATAAATGTGCAAGAAGATAGCATCAAAGTTATGATAGAACTCTTTCAACTCATTCTGTGCCATAGAATGAGTATCGGTCAATGCTTTCACATCCTCCAACTGGTTTGCCTTAAGCTTACGATTGATATTTTTCCGATACTCATCCAGCTTACTGATATAATTGGAACAAATGGAAAAGACATAACCTATGTATTCCTCCTTCACATAGTTGGATTCACGAAGCTGATTATTGGTATCCCTCAACTGTTCATTCAAAGAAGTAAGCTGTACATTCGTTTCTGCCACTTGTCCGTGCATTTTCGAAAGCTCTTCCACATGCTTATTCAAGCGGTTGTTTGCCTCATTCAGCTGTTGGCGCGACTGCTTCAACCGCTTCATCTGCTTGTATATATATAGGAAGGCAAACAAGGATATCAAAGACAAGACACTGACCAGTACCAAATACATACGTAACCGCGCTTCTTGCCTCTGATTACGTTCCTGATAGATCTGATGAATGGTGTCCTGCACCGCAGAGATGCCCACTACCCTCACCCGGTTCCGATATGCCAAGGCATTCTGCAAGCAGTAACTCATGTAGACATAAGCATGGTCAATATCACCCAAACTAAAAAGTACCCCCGCCAGCTCTTCCAACGAAGCAATATCTTTATTGGAGATACGTACATCGGCCATAGCAGAATATATCAGGTAAGTCAGATAATTTTCCTGCTCATCGGACTCGCGATAAAAGCAGGCCAGCACGTAAGCATTCATGGCATCGCGCCGAGTGTCGAATGCAGAATTAAGAATTCCCTTCTGCAAACGTTCTTTAAAAACATACATACTGTCCGTACCTTGTACTACCTGCCCTTTATACCACAAGAACAAGGGGTCTTCAGGGGTAAGAACCATATTCAAAGAGTCCTTGTAAACACGCTCCAACTGTGCATAATGTTCATGCAAAGTACCCATTTCACTACCGGTATACTGATTGAAATGCGAATACAGATACAACATTTGTCCGTAATAGTCCACTAACAATTCTTTGGGGAGCGAACCGCCCGAGACTCCGTCCAACTCATCCTGGGCTTCTTTCAACAGACCGGTGGCAGCCAACAGAAAAGACTTTTTTATCTTCCACTCCATCTGCCGGTATTTATCATTCTGCTTATAAACTATGTCCAAATTGCCTGCCACATAATTCATTGCAGAATCGGCATTATAGACACAATACTCATCATAAAGATTTTTATTCAGCCAATATCTCTCCTCCAAAGTACGCACATCCTTTCGCAACTTGTGCAACTGGGCAATCTTCGCCTCTTTAAGCATAGCAAACGTGTTTTTTTGCGCAATCAGAGAATCAAGACGCACCAGCAGTTCTTTTATCTTTTCACTGTAAGGTGCCGCATTCAGAAAGGTACACCCCATCAGCAAAAATAGTAAAGCTATGATTTTTCTTTTCATTTCTATTATCTATATAAGGCTGAGAGCACAAAGATAAATTAATCTATCTAAACATAAACTACCTCCACCCTAAAAAGTACATGAAATTTAAGAGATATTTCGACCGCTCCCAGCGACAAAACAGTATATACAGACCTCCTTCCATAGTGGCCGACCTTTACTTTACACAGTAATCAGCAAGAATACAACTTATTATATATCTGATATTTACATTTCACACAGACTTACTTCTCCATATTACCTGCCTATCGGACGAATAGGGTTGTCCGCTATCTTTGCAGCACAGAAAGAAAAGTGTACTATGGAAAACCACCAATCTCTATTAGGACATACTTTTCTAATAATAAATTAAATCTTTCAATTAAAGTACTATGAGAATGATTACAAGAAATCTTCTTACGCGGAGTTACAAGCTCCTTTTGACATTACTCGTACTGCTAATGTCAACAAATGCATTTGCCCAACGATTGACAGCTACGGGTAAAGTAACAGATGCTGCAGGCCTGGAGGTCATTGGCGCATCCGTATTGGAAAAGGGTACCGCCAACGGTGTTGTTACCAATCTGGACGGGGAGTTTTCCCTGAGTGTAGGACAGAATGCCACACTGGTAATATCCTTCATCGGCTACAAAACGATAGAGGTAAAAGCAACCACCAACATGAATATCACATTGCAGGAAGATAACGAACTGCTGGACGAAGTGGTAGTTATCGGTTATGGAAGTGTGAAGCGTAAAGACGTAACCACAGCCGTATCCCCGGTTTCTACAAAGGATTTGGACCAACGCCCCATTGTATCGGCAGCCCAAGCCCTGCAAGGCAAAGCAGCCGGCGTGTCGGTTATGCAACCCAGCGGTGAACCGGGCGGAGGCATGAGCATCCGCGTACGTGGTACCACCTCATTCAACGGCAGCAACGACCCGCTCTACGTAGTGGACGGTGTGCCCGTGGACAACATCAACTTTCTCTCTCCCAACGACATTGAAAGTCTCTCTATCCTAAAGGATGCCTCATCGGCAGCCATCTATGGTTCGCGTGCAGCCAACGGTGTGGTACTGATTACGACCAAAGCCGGAGCAGAAGGCAATGCCAAAGTGGCACTGAACGTACAATATGGTATGACGAAAGTAGCCAAGAGCATGGATGCCCTGAATACAGAACAATACCGTGAGTTACAGGAAGAAATCGGGGCTGTCAACCCCGCTGCCCTTGAAGGTCTAACAGACCAGACAGACTGGTTTGATGAAGTTTACAAAACCGGACAGACCCAAAACTACCAGGTGTCCGTATCTAACGGAAACGAAAAGATGAAATACTTCCTCTCTGCCGGTTATCTGAATGAAAAAGGCATTTTGGAAGGCACGTACTTCAAACGATATAGCTTCCGTGCCAACATTGACAACCAGATACGCAGTTGGCTGAACGTAAGTGCCAATATCTCCTACTCCGACAATATCGGAAACACCGGCATCATTTCCGGTACGGGTGCCAACCGTGGCGGTGTAGTCCTCTCGGTTATCAACACACCGACCTATGCTCCTATTTGGGACCCTGAAAAGCCGAATCAATACAATAAGAACTTCTACGGGGTAAATATCATGAACCCGATGGAAAACCTGGCCCGCCAGAAAAACAACAAGAACAAGGAGAACCGCCTCATCGCATCCGGAGCCGCTACCATCAGCTTTCTGCCCAACCTGAAGTTGAAATCATCCGTAGCCCTGGACCGCCGTAACGGTGTAAGCACCACATTCCTCGATCCAATATCGACCACCGACGGACGCAACAGCTTCGGTACAGCTTCCGACAACCGAAACATGAATACCGTATTGGTTTTCGACAATATATTGACTTACAACACCAACATCAAGAAACATGGTATCGACGTCATGGCAGGTTCTTCCTATACCAAATCGGACTATACCAACAGCTGGATAAACGGCTCACACTTCCGGGACGATAAGATACAGACTCTGAATGCCGCCAATAAAATTTCATGGGACGGTACCGGAACAGGAGCTTCACAGTGGGCTATCTCTTCCTATTTCGCCCGCGTGTCCTACAATTATGACAGCAAGTACATGCTTACCATGAACATGCGTGCCGACGGTTCGTCCAAACTGCATCCCGACCATCGTTGGGGCATTTTCCCGTCCTTCTCGGCTGCCTGGCGCATTTCATCGGAAAAATTCATGAAAGACATCACTTGGATTGATGACCTGAAACTCCGTGGCGGCTGGGGACAGACCGGTAACCAAAGCGGCATAGGCGATTACTCGTATCTGCAACGCTACAACATCAACCGCATACCGTGGTTCGAAGAGGGCAACGACCATGCTGTTCCCGGCATCAGCCAGGCCAACCTGAGAACAAGTGACCTGAAATGGGAAACCACCAGCCAGACCAACATCGGCCTTGACCTGACCGTACTGAACAACAGACTGACCTTCAGCATGGACTACTATTACAAGAAAACCACAGACATGTTGATGAACGTAAGTCTGCCTGCTGGTGCGGCAGCAACCACCAGCATCACCCGTAACGAAGGCGAGATGACCAACAAGGGATTCGAGTTCGCCATCAACTCCCATAACCTGACCGGCGAGTTTTCTTGGGATACAGACTTCAACATTTCTTTCAATAAGAACAAGCTGACCAAGCTGTCATTGCAGAAAATCTATACAGCAGCAAGCAGTGCCGAGGTGGTGAAAGAAAATATCGTACGCAATGAGCCCGGACGTCCTTTGGGTGGTTTCTACGGCTACATCAGCGACGGTGTAGACTCCGAAACCGGTAACCTGATTTATCGCGACCTTAACGAAGACGGCAAGATTTCCACTTCTGACCGTACCTATATCGGCGACCCGAATCCCGACTTCATCTACGGATTGACAAACACCTTTACATGGAAAGACCTCAGCCTGAGCATCTTCATCCAAGGAAGCTACGGAAACGACATCTTCAATGTGTCCCGTATGGAAACCGAAGGTATGTATGACGGTAAAAACCAGTCAACGGAAGTATTGAAACGCTGGAGAATTCCCGGACAGATTACGAATGTCCCGAAAGCCAACTTCAACATCAAGAACTCCACTTATTTTGTAGAAGACGGCAGCTACCTGCGTGTCAAAGACATTTCACTCTCTTACAACATCCGTTGCCGCCAGTTCAAGAAATGGGGTATCAGCCGCGTACAGCCTTACTTTACCGCCAGCAACTTGCTGACCTGGACCAGCTATTCAGGTATGGACCCCGAAGTGAACCAATATGGCAACAGCGGTTCTGTACAGGGCATCGACTATGGAACTTACCCGCAGAGCAAATCATTCGTTTTCGGTATCAATGTTGAATTCTAAAAAAGGAAGAAATAACTTATGAAACTAAACCATATATATAAAAGTATAGCTTGCGGTGTATTGTTGGCAATGACCGCAACCTCATGTGACTTGGACTATAATCCGGTAGACACCTACTCGGATGTAACGGAAGGAGTGAACAAAACTGATGAAAAGCCTATTTTCAACAGTGTGCAAGACGTGGAAACTTCAATGGTAACCCTTCACAAAAAATTTCGTGACCGGCAGGAGCACTGGTATGTCGACAAACTGCTTATCGGTGACGCTCATTCCGATAATGCCTACGCCGGAACAACGGGGGCCGAAGTGGTGCCTTACGAAACCAACTCCATTGAAGGCTCTAATTCTGTACTAAAACGTGACTGGGACCGTTTCTTAGGCGACATTGCCGTTGCCAACCGCATCATCGTGGGCTGTGACCAGCTCAAGGCACTCAGTGAAAGTGAACGCGGCAAGTATCAGTCACAAGCCAAGATATTCCGTGCCATGGTCATGTTCGATATGGTACGCTTATGGGGTAACTTCCCGGTCATCACTACCGTGGGCGGTGACATTACCGAAGACAACGTAGAAGAAATGTACCCGACCTATTTTCCTCCACAGAATACGGCTGAAGAGGCTTACGCCCAAATAGAGAAAGACCTGACTGAAGCAGTGGAAAACCCCAACACACCGACAAACGACACATCAGACAAGAGCATACTTACCAAATCGGTGGCACGTGCCATGCTTGCCAAGGTCTATGCAGAAAAACCTCTGCGCGATTATGCAAAGGTTATCAAATATGCCGATGAACTTGCTGCCGACGGCTTCGACCTCGTGGAAGACTTCAGCGACCTTTGGGCGTATGATACGGAAAAAAAAGACTGCCGGGTACGCAATACCAAGGAGGCAATTCTCGAAGCCCACTTTCCTCCCGGCTCCGGCAACTGGTGTACTTGGATGTTCGGCCGTAACTTGAGCAACTGGGATGAAAGTTTCACCTGGGCCAAATGGATTACCCCTTCCCGTGACCTTATCCGCCTCTATGAAGAGCAAGGAGACACGAAACGTTACAATGAATCTGTTGTATGGTATGACTGCGGATGGAGCAACTATTATCCGGCAGACCATTATGCCTTCATGTACAAATGCCGCTCTGCGTTCAACAGCATTATCTATCTGCGATATGCCGATATCCTGCTCCTCAAAGCCGAAGCAAAAATTATGGGAGAGGCTCCCGACCTGAACGGTGCAGCCGACATCATCGACCGCATCCGCAACCGCGCCGGACTGGGCAAACTTCCACAAAGCACCCGCAGCAGTAAAGAAGCATTGCTCCAAGCTTATATGGACGAACGCCGCATGGAGCTTGCCTTTGAAGGACAGCGCTGGTACGACCTTTGCCGCCTCAATAAGGTAGAAGAAGTGATGAACGCCGTTTACGCCAAAGACAGCGGCCGCCATGCACAAGAAAATCTGTTCAATGAGAACTCCTATCTGCTGGCTATTCCCCAAGGAGCCATCGACCAGAACGAAAATCTGATACAGAACCCGGGCTATTAATACTAATGAGTAATATAAAAATCAATTGAATATGAATTTAAGAAATATATTCACTACCGCATTAGGCTGCTTCACCATACTGGCAGCCTGCGGCAATGACAATGACAGTAACATCACCCCTACACCGGAACCCAAGCCAGACCAACCCACGGAAGAGGCAAAGGATGTTACCCTCTATGTAACGAACACCAGTCGTACTTATGATTTGACAAAGTCCGGGCTGGCCTTCGGCACCGGAAGCAACATGTCACCTTCTACCGTGACACTTGACCCTGCCACCCGCTATCAGGAAATGGACGGTTTCGGTGCAGCCATCACCGGCTCTACCGGTTACAACCTGATGCAGATGACACAAGAGAACCGCACGAAGTTTCTGACTGAAACATTCTCGGACAAAGAAGGCTATGGCTTCAGCTATGTACGTATTGCCATCGGTTGTTCCGACTTCTCATTCAGTGAATTCACTTGCTGTGACGAAAAGGGGCTTGAGCACTTTGCCCTTCCGATGGAAGACACCAAATATGTGATTCCTATATTGAAGGAAATTCTGGCAATCAATCCTGCCGTCAAAATAATTGCCGCTCCCTGGACATGTCCGAAGTGGATGAAAGTGAAAAGCCTGGAGGAACGTGTACCCTTTGACTCATGGACCAGCGGACACTTGAACCCCGAATATTACAGAACGTATGGCGACTATTTCGTAAAATGGATACAAGCTTTCGAAAAGGAAGGCATCAAAATCCACGCTGTGACTCCGCAGAACGAACCGCTGAACCACGGTAACTCAGCATCCTTGTTCATGGGATGGGAAGAAGCCCGTGACTTCATCAAGACCGGCCTGGGCCCTGCCTTCAAAGAAGCCGGAGTTACTACAAAGATTTATGTTTTCGACCATAACTACAACTACGACAATCTGGCCGACCAAAAAAGTTACCCTACCAAGATTTATGATGATGCGGAAGCCTCACAATACATTGCGGGCGCTGCCTACCATAATTATGGCGGTAACCGTTCTGAGTTGCTGAATATCCACAAACTCTATCCCAACAAGGAACTGCTTTTTACGGAAACCTCCATCGGTACTTGGAACTCCGGTCGCGATTTGGAAGCACGCCTGCTTAACGATATGGAAGAAATAGCATTGGGAACAGCCAACAACTGGTGCCGCGGCACCATTGTGTGGAATCTGATGTTAGACAGTGACCTGGGACCGGTAAGCCCCTCAGATGGTTCTTGCAAGACCTGCTACGGTGCAGTGGATATTGACAATACAAACTATTCTAAAATTGTCCGTAATTCCCATTATTACCTTATCGGGCACATGTCTTCAGTCGTGAAACCGGGAGCTGTACGTATCGGACCGACCGGTTACACAGCCAACGGAATCACCTACTCCGCCTTCGAGAATACGGACGGTACCTATGCATTCGTATTGGCAAACAACAATGCAGATGCCAAGCGAATCACCGTAAGCGACGGCACACACTACTTTTCCTACGAAGTTCCGGCCAAAGCAGTCGTTTCTTACCGTTGGAAAAAATAAAACTAATAATTTAAACAGAAGATTATAATGAAAAGCTTAAAATACTATCTAATGGCATTGGCAGGCATAGCCATGCTGAATGCTTGCAGCGATGACGATCCGGTTCCCGGCAACCCGACAATGGACTTTCAGGCAGAACCTTCTTCAGCCTTGTTCGGAGACAGTCTGCCTTTTACAATCAAGGCATCGGACGCAGATGTACCCCTTTCCACGTTAAAAGCGCGGTTATACTTCAGCGACGAAATGGTGTCAGAGACTATAATCCGTACAAAAGTAAACGGTCAAGACTATACCGGGAAAATATATGTTCCCTATCTGGCAAATATTCCCAACGGAACAGCTACATTGAAGTTCATTCTGCAGAACATCAATTTCACAATTACAGAGAAAAGCTATGACGTGGCGCTGAGTCGTCCGGACTTCCCCTACCTAACTCTGATTTCCGGAGACCAAGAATACCGCATGGAAAAAGTCGCAGCCAATCAGTATAGCGTGACCGGTGAATTTGCACAAAAAGTGAAAGGTTACATCAAAGCTCCTAAAGTAGGCGCCAACGGGAATGAAATCAACTTCGGATGGAGCAACGGTGCCATTACACAAGGTACCTCCAGTGAAATTACCTTCTCCAATCTGTCAGCTGGAGAATATTCCATCTCCTTCAATACGTTGACTTATGCAGCCGCTCCTTTCGTGAAACTACTGCTGAACGGTTCTGAAATGGAGATGGTGGATGATGACCATTACAGCATCGACCTCAATCTGAAGCAAGGGGACAACATCACTGCAGACATTCCCAACTTCGACCAATATTGGATAGACCCCGACTTCTTCGAAAAGAATGAAGACGGTTCGCTGAAGTTCCTGCCCATCGATGGAACTTATCGCGTCATTGCCAACCTGGCCCTGAATTATCTGGAAGTATTGAAAATGAACGGAACAAGCACCGCCACTCTGAACGATGACGGAACCGGCGCCCTTTGGATTATCGGTGACGGTATCGGTAAACCTTCCGTAGCGACCAATGCCGTAGGTTGGACCACAGAGAAAGGACTCTGTATGTCACAGATTGAAGCGAAGAAGTATCAGGTAACAGTAGTAGCGGGAGAGCAAATCAAATCTGATGACATCAACTTCAAGTTCTTCCACCAGCAAGGTTGGGGAGGTGAATATAAAAACGATGCCTTGTCTACCACCAGTGACTTAGTATTTATAGGTGACGGTACCAACGGACGTGATGCCGGCAACTTGGGCCTCGTAGAAGGCAAAAGCCTGGAAAACGGTGTCGCTTACCGGTTCACAGTTGACGTAACGGCAGGTGTCTCTTCGGCAGTTCTGACAGTAGAAAAGGTAGAAAGATAGACGGATAACGCAGAAGATTAACTAAATGAGAAAGGGGCTGGCTCTATAAAAGAGTTCAGCCCCTCTTGTTTATGCAGAATATATGTTCCGGATTTAGCTTAAACCTTCTTTCGCCTCTTCTTGTGGAATACGTATCGAAGTGTAAAGCTCAAGAATGGCGGCTATCGTCAGAGACACAATCCATTCATTGCCCCTTGTAAAGAGCATGAATGCCCCCGTAAGCACCAGCAAAAGCGCACCGAATATTTGCTGTCGGCGCAGGCGTTTGACAGTGGGACTTTTACATTTGGACGGAGAATTAATTTGGGCCAAAGCAACCATCGTAGCGCCGATAGTATATATATAAGGTGAAAGAGGCCAGCCCGTGATATAAACGGCAGCTCCTGCCAAGAGCATCACGGCCCCTACTGCGAAAAGGGCAGGTATCAGTTGTTTCATTCTTCTATATCTTCTTCAAATACATAAATATCCTCATTGGGCTTTTTCATCAGATACTTCTCACGGGCAATCCGTTCGATGGCACCGGAGTCGACGGCAAGCTCATTGAGCCGTTCGGTATTCTCCTCGTATTCCTTGCGGTACTTTTCTATTTCATCGCGCAGACGGCTTTCTTCCCGGGCGTAACCCAAACGGCGTACAACACTGTTCTCATCCAGGAACCCGATAATTACAGCAAACAACGCAAGCGTAATCAAATATTTATGCTTGCGGACAAAAGACCAAAGAGAAGCAAGTTTATCCATCTCGTTATCTACTATTTAGCAATTTATCATTCATGATGGAGCTTGTCCATCATATAACTTCACGTCACAAAGATAAGAGGAATAACCGAAAGATTTCTTTTTTTTGTGTACATTTGCACAAAAAGCAAAGAATATCCCGAATATGGAAAACTATATCGTATCTGCACGGAAATATCGTCCCTCGACCTTTGAGTCTGTGGTAGGCCAACGTGCACTGACCACTACCTTGAAGAACGCCATTGCCACCGGAAAATTGGCGCATGCCTATCTTTTTTGCGGTCCAAGAGGCGTGGGAAAAACAACTTGTGCCCGTATCTTTGCTAAAACAATCAACTGCATGAGCCCCACAGCAGACGGCGAGGCATGCAACCAATGTGAATCCTGCACTGCCTTCAATGAGCAGCGCTCCTACAATATCCATGAGCTGGATGCCGCCTCAAACAACTCTGTGGATGACATCCGCCAATTGGTGGAGCAGGTACGCATTCCACCTCAGATAGGCAAATACAAAGTATATATCATTGACGAGGTACATATGCTGTCCGCCTCGGCTTTCAATGCTTTCCTGAAAACACTGGAAGAGCCTCCACGCCATGCCATATTCATCCTTGCCACTACCGAGAAGCACAAGATATTGCCCACCATCCTTTCACGCTGCCAAATATATGATTTCAGCCGGATTGGTGTGGAAGATACCGTAGCACACCTCGCATATGTCGCCTCCAAAGAAGGTATC
>ULZF01007982.1_pt1 | contig 11096 bp, 7 predicted proteins | sample 1962961 | NCBI WGS metagenome assembly ULZF01 (sample SAMEA4835885, study PRJEB28245) | human gut metagenome | biome: gut microbiome; material: fecal sample | place: Denmark | collected 2008
GCATAAGCCCTACGGGCATGCCGCGCGAGTCGCAGGTTACGACGGCACAGTTGTTTTCGAGCAGCGCCTCGAGCAGTCCGTGCGTAAGCGTTATTTGCCGGTTGTCGAGCACAGCCACACCGATGTCTTCCACCGGTATGGTTCTTGTGCTGTCTCTCTTCATGCGGTCCGGCAGGTCGCTCTTCTCCGCCTCAGGCAGCTTTATTACGAGCTGCGCGTCGCGTAACGAGAGATAAGCCGGACTGGTGAAACATAGTGTGCGCTTAATCATATCTTTTCGTTGTTTACCTCGGTTATATTTCCTAAACGGTCAACTTTAATAGGAACACATTTTTCTTTTATCATCTCGCCAGTAATAGCACGCTCCATTTTGTTTAAAGGAGAGAACTCCATCTTATCAACAATTGTTGATGCTACATTATATTGTAAGAAAAAGCATTGATTTCCAGAAGAAGATATCATCTTATAAATTCTCCTCTTGTCCAAAGGCCTATTTATCGTTCCGTTCTTTACTTCATCCTCCGTTGGCAAATAAACAAGGTCGTTAGGCGAAAGCACAAACAGCAGCTTGGCTCCGTCTTTTTCTTCAGGGGCAGGAGTCTGCCCGTTCTTCAGTCTGTCTATAACGGTCTTCAGAGGAATAGTGTCGAACACCCGCTTCTTTATCGTTTCGCCTGTAGTGCTGTCTTCATATTCTTTCAGATAGACGGCAAAGAAAAGATTGGTGCCCTTGGCAGCCTCAACAAACTTGGCTGCCTTGTTGCCTTTGGTGCCTATGGCAAACTTGTCTGCCTTTTCATATATCCTCACCTTATATACAGGCTTATGCGGCCTGCCGCCGTTAAGCTGTGTTATGTTGCGGTTCATCTCGTCTATGCCGTCAGCCGAGAATGCTTTTTGGCAGTCGCCGCCGTTGGCTTCAAGATGGCGCTTCAGAATTTTCTGTATGCCCGTGTCGGTTATCCGTTCTATCTGCTTTTCGGCGTCATCAGCCTTGGTTATCTTGCTGAACAGCGTAACGAGGTCGTTGCCGAAACGTGTGGCAAAATAGCGGTCGCCGGTGTCTTTGGTGAAATAGTAAACCTTTATCTTCTTCAGATTTACATCCTGCCATGCGTCCTTGTTGTCTTCAAAATACTTGGTTATCTGTTTCAGATCGTAGCCCAGCTCTATCATTGCCATTAGCTTCTTCTTCAGGTCTTTGTCAACAACAGCTTTAGGATTTGCCACAGCGTCCTTGAGCGACACTTCCTTTATGCGCCTCAAGTTCACCTCGCCATACACCGTGTCTTTATGCATCGGCTTGCGTATGGCAAGGAGATGCCTGCCGTTGTGCTCCTCCTGTCTTACCGCCTTCTTTTCTTTTATATGTTTCTCTTCGTTGTAGACAAATTTCTGATATTTGTTCACCGTCTTGTTTATAACCCTGAGATTCTGCTTAAAGCTGACCACTATGCCACGCAGAGCCTTCTCAACGTCGGCATTGAACGTAGGCCACGGCTTAAGGAACTCGCGGGCAACGCTAATGGTGCGCGTCTCGCCGTTTCGTGTCACCATGGTGTCTTCATATCTGCGCAGCTTGCGCGACAGCTGATAGCGCACGGCGTTGTTCTTAGACATGGCAGCCTCGTTGTTGAGCAGGTTGACGTGGCTGCGCGTGGTGCATGCTATCACTATGGCGTCCATGGCGTGGTGACGGTGGTCAATGCGCTTCTTGTTAAATCCCTTTTGCAGGTTCAGCGGCATGTCGGGTATGGTGTGGCCGTTGGTGCTTGTCGTGGTAAAATGGTCGGAGCCTGTAACAGCGTTGAGCCTTTCAAAGCGCGGCAGTATGATACGGTTCCACACATCGTTCACACCCCAGTCGCGTTTCAGCCTGTCGGTTATTGCTCCGTTACATGCTATCACGTTCTTCGATATATCCTCCTGCTCGCCTTCATCGCGCACCATGTTAGAGAGCAGCGACTTTATCTTCTTGCTGATGTAGCGGCTGTCGTTGAGCTGGCGCTCTATAAACTTGTCGGGAATGTCGTCCATGAGCAGTTTCTTCATCTTAACAGGATTCTTTCTGAAGTTAAGCTGCACCAGTCTTTCATATTCCTCCGCCGTAAGTATGGTGACCGTCTCGCCCGAACTGAGCAGAACTTTCTCGCCGTGGTGTGCCTTGATGAACTCGTAGCCCAGCATGCGGTCTTTCAGCTGGTTTACTTCTGCCTCGCATATAACCTTGTTGGACATTGAGTCGTCGAAATAACGCGACTGCGGAATTACGTGCTCTATCTGATAATCGTCGGTAAACAGACGCGAAAGCGATATGGTGCGCCCTGTGTAAGGCGACTGATACTTCTGCTCGAGCCACAGCTTATACTTAATTATCTCGCCGTGAGTGGGACGCTTCTTAATGTCTGTCTGGTTGAACTTGCTTATTATTTCGTTTATCTCATCGGGCACTTCATCGACACTTTCCAACGCGCCTTCCTCATATATCCTCAACATCTCCTGCTGCGACGGCGAATAAGGACGCACGCCGGCTATGCCGAAATCAGGATCGGCAAACTCGGCAAGCATAGCCTTTATGCGCAGGTTTGCGTTCTCGTTATCTATCATGCGCTTAGACATCTTAGCCCTGACGTCGGCCGGATTCTTCATGTCGCGGCCCATCTCAATGTGTATCTCGTCTATCTTGCCATACTGCCGCCAGATGTCGCGCACGGTGCGCAGAGTCTCGGTAACCACCTGCTCAACAATAGAGTTGCGCAATGAGTGTTGCTTAAAGTGGCTAAGATATTGGTCTATGTCGGCCGGACAGTTCCAGCGTGTTATATCCTTCGACTCGCTGTGACGGTCGTAAACAATATAGCATGCCAGCCAAAGGGGCAAGCCTCTGAAATGTGATACATCCGTCAGGCTTATCGCCTTCTCTCTCACCCTTGTCCTTATGCTCTCGTCATATTCGCCGTTGATTATCTTGTCTATACGTTCAAGCGTGTGTTTGTCAATGGCGTCGGCACTCCAGTATTTGCCTGTGCGCATAAGTGCCAGCAGCTTCTTTATAGCCTTTTCTGAATAAGAGCCGTAATTTTTATTAAACGGAGGCAACGAGCTGAACACTTCGGCAAACTTGCCGCCGAGACTGTTTTTCGCGGCAAACTTTTCCATGGCCTTTGTTATCTCCTGCTTGTCCTCAACCGAATAAAGGATGTGCCACAGGCTATATTCTTTGTCCTTATCCAAGAAGCCTTCGTCTATGCCGGCATCTTTAAGTCCTTTCAGAATCAGCGCGCGTGTTTCGTTGCACGGATATGTCTTGTCCTCAACATAGTTCCAACGGTAAGGATAATCGCTGTCCTTGCCCTTGGGCTTCTTTATTTTGAAATATGTTCCCAACAAAACGCTCTGCGTTATGTCCTTTCGGTCGTTGAGAAAGTCGAACAGGCTCACCACATCGTCAGCGCTCTTTATAAACTCGCCGGTAACGTCAACGTCGGTCTTCACGCTGTCGCCTATCTTCTTCTGCCGTTCAAATATCCTGATGTTCTGCACAAACTGCCATAGGCGGAACTCCTGAAACAGCGGGTTGGATTTGGCTACGCATTTCACGGAAGCCGTCTTCACCTCGCCGGTTTTACTGTCGGTATAAGAATGTTCCTCATAAGGACAGTTGTCTATTAAAGACTTTTTGCTCTTCAGCGGACGCTGATAAAAGATGATGTTGTCTACAAAAAGATACGTGAAGTCGCACGACGATATAGACTGCCTGTAGGCGTCATTGCTCTGATACAGTTCGCTTATGCACCTGCCGTAAAGCTCATTGTCGTTAAGTTCGGGGATAAAGCGCTTCTGCGAGTTGATAATCTTTTTCAGCTCTTCTTTATAATACTTGCGCTCCACGGTTCTTACGAGCTTGCCCCTTATCTTCTGAGTTCGATCGGCCAGCAGCGCATCGTAGATATATTCGCCTACGGTCTTGCCCGACCTGTCTATGTCGTTTTCAGTTTTCTTTTTTATCAGAGTCCAGTCGTCTTCTTTAGGCATTCTGAACGAACGCTTTATGTTTCCCTCCTTGTCTTTCTTCGGCGTTCCGTCTTTTTCAAGGTCGGTGGAAACTATAAACTCCTTGGTCTTGCCTATCCAGTCGGGAGCCTCGGCAGCCGGACGACGATAAACCATACCGTTCTCCAGCATAATGTTAAACCACGTGTCCTTGCCTTTCTTCTCGCCCGTATCCTCAACGCCGACCACTTTCAGCGCGTAATATTCCACACGCTTGCCCTTAATGTCGGCCTGTTCATCCTCTCCTCTCAGCTGATAATAGCCGCGCTTCTGGTTGAAGTTGAGCAGCAGCCAGGCCAGTTCTTGTTTAGTGAGAGGCTGCGACAGAGCCTTCTTGCGCAGATAATATATAGTCCAGTCGTAAGGCACCTTACGTCCTCCGGCCAGCCATTCGGGCTGATGAGCTACAAAGTCGGCAAGCATCTCGCGGAACGAATCTTCAAAGACAAATGTCCATTGACCGCTCTCGTCCTTTCTCCATGCAATCTTACATTCCTCTCCGTCCTTGAATTTGCCGTAGCGCGTAAGTGCAGCAGAATAATGTTCTGGCAGAAATCCCATTACGTCGAGCACCCTGTTAAGGCGTTCGCGGCGCAGCTTATGCCGTTCACCCATGCGTCTTATTCCTCTTGCCGCCGTCCTGTCGGCAGTCTGCGATTTAGTGTTGCCCTTGGCAAAATCACCAAGAACAGCTGCGTCCATCGGTATTATTCTGCTTCCGGCAGCCTCAATACCGTTTATTCTCTCAACATCGTCACAATCTTGTTCACTTTTCACCAAAGCCCAGCCTATACTGTTGGTGCCGAGGTCTAGTCCTAATATATGTTTCATCTTCAATTAAATCAGTTGCAAGTTAAGTTAATGTACAAAGATAGCGAAAAGCGAGAGCAATGGCAAATAAAAAACTATGTTTTTTAACTTGGCTTTACCGAGCCGAATACTATCTTATTTAAAGATGGTGAAAAGCGAGAGCAACGACAAATAAAAACTATGTTTTTTACGAGCCGCGTTATAAACAATTATATTATTAATGAAGCAATAAACTATAGCAGTTTTTCAGATTAAATCTTATGAATATAGCGCAGCTAATTTGTAAACTTTCTTCATATTTTCCCGACCATTTGACGCTCTCAGAACACGCATGCTCTTCGCCATGCCGCGGTTTGGGCAGAAAAGGGCAGAAAGCGGGGCATTTTGTTAAGACACTGACTGACAAGGAGTTGCAGCAAATAAGAGAGAAAAACAGAAATGTTAAAAAACATAACCGGCCCACTTACGCATAAAAAGTGGCCCGTTTACGGATGAAAAGGTGCCATTTCCGAGGCTCAAACTTATGATTTCAGGCCCAAAAATGACTGATTTTAGTGGCATTTTTCGGCTTATTTATAAACGTATGTTAATGAAGTGACGTTCTTACTGCCGTTTCATTAACATACGTTTACTTTTTATTTTCCAGATTGAAAAATATTTTTGTCATGAGTTTTTACCATATATACAGTAAATAGCGCATGGAAAATTCTTGATGTTTTTGATATTGCTGTACGAGGAAAAAGAATGATATGTTTATGAGTTTTGCCGTTGTAATATTCCATTTCCTTACTATTTTAAATATCTAAACTGTTCTCCTTGAGCAAGAAATCGAAAAGACCGATTGTAAGAGAAGTATTCTGATTATTGCCGTACTATAAAAGTTTCGTTTCCATGATTAGAAAATATGTTTGCCACGACTATTCTACAAAGAGTTGTATTTGCATCACAGCCTTAACAGAAAGTATCAGTATGCAGACATAATGCCATGAAAAGAATTATCATGCTGAGTGCTACAAGAATAAGCTTAACTGCATATCATGACAAAGAAAAATACACGGCAAACAATGAAGACCATGAATATAAACAAAACAACTTAGTTAAAAATAATGTATTCTGTACTACATTCTTATATTTTCGCTATATTTGCATAACATGAACAGAAATTTGCCTTCTGCATAAAGAAAAGAATATATCGCTAAAATAAAAATTTTATTGCCATGAAAATCATCAGTCTTATACTATTGCTAATGGCCCTGACGGCAGCCTCAGCCAGAGCCGACAATGACGCAACAGAAGCGATGGGCGACAGTTGCATGAGGATAAACGACACGTTCAACGCCATGAGATATTACGGCGAGGCGCTGCAGACAGACAGCTCAGACGCGATAAAGGAAAAAATGGCGCACTGCCTGTTTATGCGTGGCGAATACCGCAAATGCGCGGCAATGCTCGAAGGTATGGCAAAGAAAGGCGCCGACGGTCTGAGCCAGGAGACGATGCGCCGGCTGTTTGACTGCTACAGATACATGGACAACACGGCCAAACAAATTGAATGGGGCAACAGGTTGCTGAGCAGATGCCCAATGGACGGCATCGTGACGGCATACATGGCACACATATACAACAGCGACGACAATATATCGTCGCCGCAGAAGGCTTATGACATTACGGCAAAGTATATGCAGACAGACTCTGCGTGTCTGCCCGTGATGCGCGAATATGCCGACGCCAACTTCCTGCTGCGCGACTACGACAAGGCAATAAATGCATATAACAGGCTGCTTGAACTGGGCGACTCTACCTACAACACGGTCTACTCGCTCGGCATGGCCTACATGCAGACGGGCAAGAACCTTATGGCACGCAGATGGCTCACCAAGGCAGCCGAAAAAAGCAAGATGCAAAATGCGGGATGCCTTTACCGGCTCGGCATCGTATGTGTTGACATGGACAGCGTGGCCGAGGGCATTGACTATCTGGAAAAATCAATCGAACTGATGCAGCCGGACCATACGGTGCTGTTTGTAGTAAAGCGCGCATTGGGCGAGGGCTACTACAAGCAGGGCAAATACTGGTCGGCAATATACGCATGGCGTGAGGCGCTAAAACTTAACCGCAACAGCATGGCCACGATATTCAACACGGCGCAGGCATACGGACTTGTGGGCAAGCACGACATGGAGAAGGCCTACTACAGAACTTTCCTGAGCATGGCGGCACTGGTGAAGCCCAACAAGGAGCTTAACCAGATGGTGGAACAGGCCGAGACCGCAGTGGGAGTGAAGGAGAACTTCAACGGAAACATAATAAGCCTGCCTGCAAACTGACCATGCCGGCTGCCTAAAACGGAAAGACGCCACGTCGGCACATAATAGAGACAGCTTATCTTAGATTAAAACAATACTAATTAAATATTTAAGCCTATGAAAAGAAATCTTTATATTGTTTCTCTCTTCATGTTTTTCTTCTCATTAAAAGGCATTGCGGCCATTCCTGAAGGGGCAATACCATTTATCTTTGACAGGCATCTGTATTTTCAGTGTACGCTTAATGACACCATACCTGTTACCCTAATTTATGACACCGGGGCTGATTTTCTATACTTAGACCAAGATTATCTGAAAGTAAATAATCTTCAAAATGCTTTCGGCAGAAAAGGCAGGGCCAAAATCGGGGGAGCAGGCAACAGCGGACCTCAAAGCGTAGAGATATTCATCGAACCCGTCAAGATTCACTGCGGCGATATGGAATATCAAAACAAGATTACTCCTATAATTAAGCTGCGTGACATTCTCGGCAGACATACCGACGGCTTGTTAGGCAACACTCACCTACTGACATCTCCTTTGGAAATCAATTTTAGCGAAGGATACATAAAACAGCTTAAAAAACCGTTTAAAGATGATTTGCTTGATAACTATATAAAACTTGACGCACGATTTGAGAAAAACCGTATTGATGTAAAGGCCAAACTTCAGATTGACGAGAAGAACACATTGGAAGGATGGTTCAGAATGGATTTAGGATGTGGATCATCTATCTGTCTTACTAACGAGGCAGCATCTTCTCTGAATATTGATGACATACCGAAAGCATACTTCAGGACACAAGCCGGCGGCATTGGCGGCGGTTCTGACCAGTTTATTATAAGAGCCGCACAATTCTGTATGACAGATACACTTAAAGACATCGTAATAGATTATTCTGTTAATGAAAAAGGCGCTCTGTCATTTGGCAAGCCATATTTAGGTCTGATTGGAAATAAAATATGGTCGTTATACGATATTGTCTTAGATCCGGAAAACTCTTCAGTGTGGGTGAAACGCAACAAGAATAAAGGAGTGTACATACAATCATCCGTAACCCATATGGCAACTTTTGACCGCACGGATATTTATGAAGGATGGATAGTGAACGGATTATACAAAGGCGGAATAGCAGAAAAGGCCGGTATTGAAATTGGAGATATAATCATAGCCATAAACAACCGTCCGGTAAAAGAAATAACATGGGAAGAACAACGAAAGGGGCTAAACCTTAATGGAGAAGTTGAATATACCGTCAAAAAAGCCGACGGCAAGATAGTTTGCTATACATTACACGTTGACAAACAGATAATCTGATTTAATGCCTTACTGAATATTAAGTTTTTATAATCGGGAGAGAAATTCTTATTTTTATATGAATGAAGCTAAGATAGCCCTATTGCCGTTTTATATTGAATATCTTTCCGTCCGCTATTTTCTAGACATAGCCCGTTATGCCTGCTAAATAGCAGACGGCAAGACAGCAATATGTAAAATAGATGGAATGAAACATCAATCTGCATGCAGAAACAAACCATATACCGGCTTACGACCGATAAAGGTTAAACAGGCTATTGGGCAAATATGATAAAAATATGAAAAACTGTTTGAGTGTTAGCATTTTATTAGTATCTTTGCAGACAGAATTTTAAGCAAATCACAATAAGGATTATTCCGTTGTGAAAACATTGAGGCTGGCTCGTCGTCCTTTAACGGCGGGCATTTTTTATAATGGCCGAAAGGCTTTGACAAATGGGTATTGACAACAAGATTTCACAATAAGTTATGGACACTAACATTTCCGACTATGAGATAATGGCGCCCGTGGGCAGCCGCGAGAGCCTTCAGGCTGCGCTCCAGGCAGGTGCCGACTCTATTTATTTCGGCATCGAGAAGCTGAACATGAGGGCTCACTCGGCAAGCACGTTCACCATTGACGACCTGCGCGAGATTGCAGCTACGTGCGGCGAAAGGGGCGTGAAGACTTATCTGACGGTGAACACCATCATCTATGATGACGACATAGAGCTGATGCACCAGATTATCGACGCTGCCAAGGAGGCCGGCATATCGGCCGTGATAGCTAGCGACGTGGCCGTGATGACCTACTGCCAGAAGGTGGGCCAGGAGGTGCACCTGTCTACACAGCTTAACATAAGCAACATCGAGGCGCTGAAGTTCTACTCTCAGTTTGCCGACGTGGTGGTGCTGGCGCGCGAGCTGAACATGGAGCAGGTGGCAAAGATACATGAGCAGGCTGAGCAGATGAACATCTGCGGACCGTCGGGCAAGAAGATCCGCATAGAGATGTTCTGCCACGGCGCGCTGTGCATGGCCATCAGCGGCAAGTGCTATCTGAGTCTTGACAACGCGTCGCGCTCGGCAAACCGCGGAGAGTGCATGCAGCTGTGCCGCCGCTCGTACATCGTGACGGACAAGGAGACAGGCACGGAGCTGGAGATTGACAACAAATATATAATGAGCCCGAAGGACTTGAAGACGGTGCGCTTCATCGACCGCATGATGAAGGCCGGCGTAAGGGTGTTCAAGATTGAGGGCCGCGCGCGCGGCGCTGAGTATGTCTACACCGTGGTGAAATGCTACAAGGAGGCCATACAGAGCGTGCTTGACGGCACGTTCACCGAGGAGAAGAAGGACGAGTGGGACGAGCGCCTGGCAACGGTGTTCAACCGCGGATTCTGGGACGGCTACTACCAGGGACAGCGCCTTGGCGAATGGAACAAGAACTATGGCTCTAACGCCACGGAGCGCAAAGTTTACGTAGGCAAGGGCGTCAAGTATTTCTCTAAACTCGGCGTGGCTGAGTTCTCGTGCGAGGCGTGCGAATTTTCTGTAGGCGACAAGATGCTTATAACAGGTCCTACCACTGGCGTGATGTATGTAACCGTCGAGGAGATTCACGACGACACTCATGCCGTGCAGACTGCCCAAAAGGGCACCCGAGTATCGTTCCGCGTGCCTGACAAGGTGAGACCGAGCGACAAACTGTTTAAGCTGGTTAAGGTGGAGCCGAAATATTGATTTTTCTTAGGAGTTAAAGGAGTTAGAGTAGTTAAAGGAGTTAAAGTCAAATGCTTTTCTTCTTGGGAGTTAAGGAGTTAGGTAGTCAAGGAGAAGTTCCTTGAGCGCAGCGAAAAAAGACAAATGCTTTTCTTCGTAGGAGTTAAAGTCAAATGACTTGTTGCGTAAGAGCAAAACTGCTTATGACGACGGAATAAAAACGGAAGCTATTGGTTTCTCCTTGACATACGAATTAAATAAACACATTAAAAACAAAGGATATTATGACAATAAATGAAGCACAGGACGAGGTGATAGAGGAGTTTTCTGACTTCACCGACTGGATGGACAAATATCAGTTGCTCATTGACCTGGGCAACGAACAGAAGCCGCTCGACGACAAGTATAAGACGGAGAGTAACCTGATTGACGGCTGTCAGAGCCGCGTGTGGCTGCAGGCTGACTATGAGGACGGCAAGATTTATTTCACGGCTGAGAGCGACGCACTCATCGTGAAGGGCATCATCGCCCTGCTGATACGCGTGCTGAGCGGACACACGCCGCAGGAGATTCTCGACACAGACCTCTATTTCATCGACCGCATCGGTCTGAAAGACCATCTCTCGCCCACCCGCTCAAACGGTCTGCTGGCCATGGTCAAGCAGATCAGAATGTATGCGCTGGCGTTCAAAGTTAAAAACTAAAAGTGAAGAGTGAAGAATTCATTTGAATTGACAATTCATAATTTCCGCCTTCTTGGTCAAATCATAATTTTCAATTCTCAATTATCAATTCTCAATTTGAATCGATGCGCAAGTTAAAGGTTACGGAGATGAACCGTCTGACGGTAGACGAGTTCAAGAGTTCTGAGAAGATGCCGCTCATCGTGGTGCTCGACGATGTGAG
>ULZF01007522.1_pt1 | contig 10276 bp, 8 predicted proteins | sample 1962961 | NCBI WGS metagenome assembly ULZF01 (sample SAMEA4835885, study PRJEB28245) | human gut metagenome | biome: gut microbiome; material: fecal sample | place: Denmark | collected 2008
TGCCCATTCCATAGCCGAGAAGCAAAACGAGGACAGTTTTTACACTGTCCTCGCAAAGCACTATATGAAATGGGTCGCTCATCACATTCATCAAGCTCGGCAGTATCTCCGGCAAGCCACCCTTAACGGATGGTGCAATGAGAAGTCCGAGCCACACAATCGGCAGGATGCCGAGTACGGCGAGAATGATGGAGGTCTGTCTGTCGTTATCTCGATTCACGACAGGAGCAGTCCTTTCTTTCCACTACCTTGAACTTTTTCTTTGGGGCATACCCGACCTTGATGATAAGATCGTCCACGGCATCGGTGGATTTACCCTCATTCATCAGTTCGGTTTTGGTATCGTTCAAAGCTCGAATCACTACGCCGTGTTCATAATCGTCCAAGGCGATGTGATAGCGTTCCTCTTTCATCGCTCACACCTCATCTTTCCTGTTCCTTGTTTCTGTCAGCACGGCGACGGTAGATTTCCTCCGACACACGGGAGCCGATCTCGCTCATCGCAGAACGGGTCTTGGAAAGCTCCGCACGGATTTCCTTGGGGGACTTGCCCGCCAGCTCCTCCGGGATACGGTCAATGGCGAAGTTCTTCACATCCACCCCGAACTTGCGGCAGAGCATATAGCCAACGCATACGGCAGAGAAGCCCATATCCCTGCGGCTGTATGCTTCGCAGTTCATTGCAAGCTGAGCGTGACCCAACTCCTGTGCCACGCACTGGCAGAGCGCAACGCTGTTCCCAATGTCCCTTTTGATATAAAGGGTCTGATCCTCGTTCTTATAGAACGCCCCCATATTGGGAGAAGGCAGCTCCTCCACAGTGCTCACATCAATGGGAGCCGTGTCGAGCATAATGGCAACGAGCTTTCGGGGGTCACGGTCAAGGGTAGGTGCAGCAGGCTTCTTGCCGCTGGTCTGCGCCACATCGAATACCTTCTTGACATTGTAGGCAATGCCGGTAGAGCCGTCATTCTTGGTGTATTCAACAGGTTCAAGAATGGACAGGCTCTTAGCACCCTTATTGACCTTCACGCCGTCCTCCTGCCAATCACGAAAATCCTTGAGCTGCGTCGCCTGCGGCTGCTGCTTATAAATGAGCAGAGCGTTGGCGGCAGAGTAGCGATCCATTCGTGCCTGCGTATCGAGATATGCCCTGAACTTGTCGGGGTCGCTGACGATCTCAGTAGCGGTATCGTCGATCATCTGATACACGGCATCCTTCTCCGCCTTTTTCTTGGCGGCGTATTCCTCCGTGGAGAGTTGCGGACGAGCCGCAGTCCCGGACTTCTTGGGGGTGAAATTGTTCGTCATAGCTGATTACCTCTCTTTCGATTTCTTATGCTTTTTCGGCTGGGTGTGAACCGTCTGACGGGACGGTTCGGGAGTCTTGGCTTTCTCCTTGGAAAGCGCAGGCTCGGCACGGTCTGCTTCCTTGTCAGCTTTTGCAGCAGCCTTGTAGCGTTCCAGCTTTTCTCTTACGGAAGGCTTCTTATCTGCCTGCTTTGCCGTACCCCGGTCAGTAGCCGTACCGCTGATCTCGGAGCTTCGCTCGGACGGAGGGCTTTTTTCCGTCTTTGCGACCGTAGGGTTTTCGTGGGACTGACCTTCTTTCTGCAAAGGCTTTCCCATTGCTTCCTCCACGATGATCTCGCCCTTGGTTTTGGTCGGAACTTCCCGTGCCACCGCTTCACGGTCAGCCTTGTCCTGCTCCGCCTGCGTGATAACGCCTGCCTTATCGACCTTGCCGATCTCGAAGCGTTCCACAATGCGCTGAATTTTGGAAGCGTCCTCTGCACGGGCGATAATATCCACGGGTACATCATCTCCCTTGGCGCTCTTATCTCTCAGGACACAATAGAGAACGCCATAGCGTTTTGCCTGTTTAGTGAACTGTGCCAAGTCCTTGTTCGGGATAGAAAAGACTTTCAGTTCCTTGCCGGACTTGATCATATTGGTGAGCCGTGCCTTGCCTTTGGTCTGCTGTTCCTGCTTCAGCACGGACACAAGAAGCAGGGCGACATTCTTTGCCGCCGAGCCTGTAAGTTTTGCGGCAACTTCAAAGCCTTCAAGCGAGAGCCTGACGACTTGCTCAGCCGCATCACCGCCGTTGTTCATAGTTGCGGTTCTCCTTTCGTTTTGATTTTTCTTCCTCTGCTCGGACTGCATCCACCTTTTCCTCGATAACCTTGGAACGGGCGGCGATGTCCTGACAGAGTTTGACCTCCTTGCGGAGTTCTTTCAGCTTCTCGCTGAGAAGTGAGATACTTGCCTTTGCCTGCGACAGCTCTGCATCTGTGATGTCCACTTTTCGTATTTCATTTCGGAGGTGCGTTCTGTCGGCAGTTACGGTCTTGATCTGCTCCTCGACCGAGTGCTGATATGAAAAAAGCTGCTCGTCTGTACCGATGTGGTGCTTGCCGAGCAGCGTGACTTGTTTGGTGAGTTCATCTATCTTCATCAGATCCTCTTTGAAAAGATAGTGAACTCGTGCTTGATTCCGTTGTCCTGCCTTGTACTTCGGCAGATAGCCGAGCCGGTAGCAGTAGTAAAGGTACAGCCCATACAAACCGCCGAATTTTCCAATTCTGTCGCTCCGTGTTCTGAGCCGGTATTGCTTCGGTCGATAGGTTTTCGGCTGAAACGGCTCGAAGTCGATGTTGTCACGGTTTTCAATGAGCCGCTGGGTGATACGCTCTTTGGTGTATTCCTCACCGAGCCTGTGCAATCGGATGGGGCGTTCATCGCCCTTGCCCTTGATCGTCCAATACTTCCGCTTGGGATTGGAGCCGAGGGTGTAGCCCATCTCGGACAGATGATATTCAAGCTGTCGAAGGTTGTGGCTCATTGCAATGGCTTCATCCAAGGCGGCACGGGCGAGGTTGTAGCGTGTGGGCATCCCGGCTTTGTCCTTTTGCGTCAGGATGCGGGGCGATTGATAGGCTTCCGGGTTCTGTACCACGAACAGTCCGTGCTCCAAACAGACCTCATCGGCAATATGGCGGAAGTACCACCACGCCTTCTCTTTGTTCTGCAATCGCTTGCCGTCCCTGAACGAAACGGAGTTCACAACGAAGTGGCAGTGAAGATGCTCCGTATTCAGATGCGTTGTCACAAGGACTTGAAAACGGTCGCCCCACATTCTTTCTGCGAACGCCATACCGACCTGCTGTGCAAGCTCCGGTGTGATGTCGGTTTCCTCAAAGCTGAGATAACCGTGATAGGCTTGGATTCCATCCGGCTTGTCGAATTGCTCTTTCACCGTGATGAACTGCTCACGGGCAGTTTGCGGATTACAGTGGATGCCCTCACAGAACAGCTCCCGTTCTGTTTTCTCTCCGTCTTTTGCATAGGCGACTACATCACGGAGTGCCTGATAATCGGCGTCGCTGTACTTCGACTTTGACTTTGTGGTTTTCTCAGGATTGGAAGCGTAGTCGAGAACGGTCGCAAGGCGAACCGTGACCGGCCACAGCTTACTTACTGCCATTTCAGGTTGCTCTCACCGGGACGGAGAAACTGACGCTCCATATCTGCCTGAAACTTGTGCAGGCGATCCAACTCACTGTTCAGCTTCTGCGTGTCGATAAAGCCGAGGGCGTTTGCCTTGACGGAGATCTGATGGATGTTATTGCCGATGGCGGAGAACTCCCGCATCGCATCATAGAAACGGTCATCGGGCTTCTCCTTCGGTTCATAACCACGGAGCAACAAACGGACGAGCGCCGCTTCAGACAGGCAGGTTTTCTTTGCTTTCTTCTGCAAGTCCTGCGCTTCGTCACGGGAAAACCAAAACTGCTTCTTGATCGTTCTTTTCATAAATGGATTTCATCCTTTCTCTTGAATTGTGTGGTGCTTCTTGCACGGGGTATTAGGGGGTTCCCCTAACGAGCGATTTACTGTTTTTGCCCGGTAGGAGTAAAAACAGTCTGCTCGTTAAGATAATACAGAGCGTTCGGGGGAACCCCGTTCTCATTGAGATCAGCGTTCTTTGTCCGCCCTGACGGGCTTAAAAGGCACGGCTACGATCTCATTGTTGACTCTCATAAAGCGTTCGGGGTATTTGAATTTCTCACGGTATTTCTCCGCAAGGTCAGGCGGGAGGGACTGGAACTTCTCAGCCTCAAAGGGAGCATAGGCAACGAAAAACTTCCCGCAAATGATGTCCTGCATCTCACGGGAGTTTTCCTCATAAACCGCCCGATTCGGGGGCAGTCCGTTGACCTTGCCCTCCTCATTGCAGATGATTGCGACCTCATCTTCAAAGGGCATATATTCCTCAATGTCGCCACCGACAACCGCCTGCATTGCCTCCAAGGTATCGTCGATCTCAATCATCTTGGGGTACTTGTTCGGCTCCACAAGCAGGACGGAAATCTTTCCGCTGCCTGCTTCTACCGGCTCCTTGCAGAGCGATTTGTCGAAAGAAATCGACTTGAACCCGATGCTGTCCACGAAGTAGAAGCCGGGATTCAGGGTGTCACTCTCCCTGATTTCGACTACATCCGACACGGATAGAGAGCGTCCCTTGTAGTCGGCAGGATGGTCGATATTGAACTTCTCATAGATGGTTTCAAGGGAACTGCAATCGAGCTTCCCGTCATATGTTCGGTCGTAGAGGGCAGGATCGACCTCCTTGGAGTGCTGGAATCGTTCAAGGGTATCCAGTCCCAAGAAGCAGATACGATTGTCGTCCCGATCCGTATTGATCTGATAAATGCTGAACTCAGTCATCGTTCATTCGTCCTTTCTTTGGTTTTGTTGCGGTGGATACCGAGCTGAAAACAAAGAAAGTCATTGTAGTCCTTGCCGCAGGGCGGAGGGCTGTCAATGACTTCATACTTGCTCGGCAATATGGTTTTCAGCGCAAGGCTGGCTTTTCTTCCTGCGCTATCGTTGTCGAAGTGCAGGAAGATTTTCTTGATCTGTGGCTTCTCTGCAAGAAACTTCACGAGGGAGGCAGGGGTAGTGCTGTCCTCGATTTTCTCCTTGGGCAGATACACACCGGCGAGGGAAACAAGGTTGTCTTTCCGCCAATCTCTGCCCGCCATCTTTTCAAGCGTCGCATAGGAAAGCAGGTCAATGGCACACTCAAAGAGATGCACCGTATTGCTGTCGCTGTCTGCGATCCGAAAAGAATAGTGCTTGTCACTGCCGGAGCAGTCACCCAAAACACGGCGGTCATTGGTCGCTCGGTAGGACGCATAGCGAGGGGCATTTTTCTCATCAAAGCCCACGCACACAAGATTGTGATACGGCAGGCTCTCAAAGATCAGCCCCTTGTCAATGCAGTATTGGATGATGGCATAGTCGATGCCCCTGCCGAAAAGATACTCTGTGATCTTATCTGTGGAGGCACTTTTATCCGGCAGAAGCAAGACCTTCGGCTCCGTTTTCTGCTTGGGCTTGACCGTCACCGACGGCATCACCGCCGCATTCCCCATCAGCGTTTCGACCGCTTCTATAAAAGAACAGCCCTTGACTTTCACAAGATAGTCAAGGGCATTATAGCCACCGATGCGCTGTGACCACCACATCCACTTGCCGTTAGAAATCTTCAAGCTGTCGTGGGTGCGGGTGGTATAGTTGTTGCCGGAAATGCGGACAAGCTCCTGCGGCTCACAGCTTTGCAGATAGGTCAGCAGATCGATTTGCCGTGCCTGTTCCACCACCTCCGGTGGGATATACGGCATAAAATCACCTGCTTTCCCGTTGCTGTTTCTTCTCCTGCCGTTGCAGGCTCTTATCCGCTTCCGTTTCGATGGAGTCCCGGATGGTATCCATATGCTCGGTTTCTCTGTCCCGAAACTCCTTATACACATCACTCAGAGGACAAGGGGAACGAAGCAAAGCCCTTGCCTTTTCCGGCTCAAGCTCCAGCTCCTCCATACACATTACGATGTCCTCCCGCATCGTGTATTCGTAGGTGTGGTTGAGGATTTCGGACGGCTCCTGATGCAGTAGCCAGTCCCGGTATTTGTCCTGCTCGGCTTTCATTTTCTCATAAAGACGAGCGTTGTAATCTGTTTCGTTCATAGCGAACACCTCCTTCAAAATAGAAATAGCCGCCTGATTTCTTTTGAAAACCAAGCGGCTATGTGTCGGCAGTATGCGATCATTCCCATACCGCATTAGTCAGCGTTCCAAGTCCCTCGGTTTCTTTTCGGGCGGTTCATCACCCTCATCGGGTTCACCGCCGACGATCTCGTTCTCACGCTTATCCACATTGAGCAGGGCGTTGAGTTCGTTCAGCCGGTCGGTCTTGGCTTTCAATTCTTCCTCCTGCGGGAACGGTCTTTCCACATCGACCTTCGCAGTTTCAAACTGCTTTTTGAGGTTATCCAGCTCCATTTCGTTCATCTCTAAACGCTTTGGAAGTCCCTCCAGCGCATTATCCAAACGGGTGATGTTGCCGAAGGTGTCCGTGCCGAGGGTTACGGGATAACCAAGTTCGCCTTTAAGCCGCACCTTGTATTCTCTTGCTTCAAAGTACAGCTCCATCGTAAAGCCACGGTACTCACCGAGGGGAATGGGTTCGGGATTCGTCATTGCCTTACACGCCTCCAAAATGGCGTTGCCGGCATCCGCTTTCTCTGAATAGAAAGCACCCTTGACCGTCATACCAACAAAGGTTTCATCAGACGGCTTCGGGTGCTCTGCCACTCTTTCCATATCGGATTTTAATCCCGCAATTACATCAGCCCGCCGTGCGATCTCCTGCGGATAGAACTTGATGATCTTATCCTCCAAAGCATATTTTTCGGAAAGGAAGCTGGACTTTAAGAGCCGCAACTTCTGAACCTGAATGTCCAAGTCCATCTTCTCTTTGATGTGGGGATTGCCGGTCGCCAGCATTTTGATTTCAGCGTAAGACAGTGCGGTTTCGTCAATATCCTCGCAGGAGCGCACCGGCGATTTGCTGGTCATTATCTGCGAAGCGAACTTCTGCTTGCCTTCCACGAGCTGATATAAGTAGGCATCAAAGGTTTCTTCCGTCACGAAACGGTAGATGTGAACCTCTGCATTTTCGTTGCCTTGCCGGATACTTCTGCCGAGCCGCTGTTCCAAGTCAGAGGGTCGCCACGGGCAATCGAGATCGGAGGATGCGGCAAGTTTGTTCTGCACATTCGTACCGGCTCCCATCTTCTGCGTACTGCCCATCAGGATGCGGACATCCCCTCGGCGTACCTTCTTGAACAGCTCCAGCTTCTTTGCTTCGGTATCTGCTTCGTGGATGAACTTGATCTCATCGGCGGGTACGCCACGGGCAATCAGCTTCTGTCGAATGTCGTCATAGACATTGAAGGAGCCGTCGTTTTTCGGCGTAGACAGGTCGCAGAAAAATAGCTGGGTCAACCGCTTCTCATTGCCACGCTCCCAAGTTTCAAACATAGCGTCCACGCAGGCGTTGAGCTTGCTGTCCTCAAAATCAGGGAGCAATGGATTGATAAGCCGCTGGTCAAGTGCCAGCTTTCTGCCGTCGTTTGTGATCTTGAGCATATTATCCACTCTTGCATCAACCATACCGTTCCGCACCCTTTCGGCTCTTTCCGCAAGCCCCGCAACCATATCCCTTTGGATTTCAGAGGGCTTCACCGAGATGTTGTGAAAGACCGCTTTCGGCACTGGCAGGTCAAGCATATCCGCCGTTTTGATGTCTGCGATTTCCTTAAACATCGCCATCAGCTCCGGTAAATTGTAGAAGCGGGCAAAGCGTGTTTTGGCTCGGTATCCCGTCCCTTCGGGTGTTAGTTCTACTGCCGTAATGGTTTCACCGAAGGTCGATGCCCAGGCATCGAAGTGCTGCAAGTTGTTCTGAACAAGGGTGTTGTACTGCAAGTACCGCTGAATGGTGTAAAGCTCGACCATCGAATTGGAGATCGGCGTTCCTGTCGCAAACACTGTCCCACGCCCTCCGGTCAGCTCGTCCAAGTACCTGCATTTCATAAAGAGGTCGCTGGATTTCATCGCTTCGGTTTGAGCAATGCCACCTACATTTCGCATTTTGGTAAAGAGAAACAGGTTCTTGTAGTAGTGACTCTCATCGATAAAGAGTCTGTCTACACCCAACTCCTCAAAGGTCACTGTATCATCCTTTTTGGATTGGTCGTTGAGCTTATCGAGTTTCTGCTTGACAGATTTCTTTGTGCGTTCCAGTTGTTTTACGGAGAAGTTATCTCCACGGTTCTTTTTCAGTTCCGCAATGCCCTCCGTTACCTCATCAAGCTGCTGTTCGAGGATCGCCCGCTGCCGTTCAATGGACATCGGTATTTTCTCGAACTGCGAATGCCCGATAATGATGGCATCGTAATCGCCGGTGGCAATTCTGCCGCAGAACTTTTTACGGTTCTTGGTTTCAAAGTCTTTCTTCGTTGCCACCAAAATATTGGCTGAGGGATAGAGCTGTAAGAACTCCGATGCCCACTGCTCAGTGAGGTGGTTGGGTACGACAAACAGGGATTTACTGCACAATCCGAGCCGTTTGGACTCCATCGCCGCCGAAACCATCTCGAAGGTTTTCCCTGCGCCCACGGCGTGTGCAAGCAGCGTATTGCCGCCGTAGAGGATGTGCGCCACCGCATTTCTTTGGTGTTCCCGAAGCTCGATTTCCGGGTTCATACTACTGAAAACGATGTGGCTTCCATCGTACTCACGGGGACGCAGGCTGTTGAATTTATCGTTGTAAAGGCGGCAGAGTCGTTCTCTGCGCTCAGGGTCAGACCAAACCCAATCCTGAAAGCCCTGCTTGATCAATTCCTGCTTTGCCTGTGCGATTGCCGTTTCCTTCTTGTTTAGGACGGCTTTCTTTTTGCCGTCTGCGTCCTCTACATAGTCGAAGATACGGACATCCTTCAGGTTCAGTGTTTCCTCGATGATTTTGTAGGCGTTGATGCGCCCCGTACCGTAGGTGCTGTATGCCTTCACATTGCTGCGGTCATAGGACTTGCCCTCAATGTTCCATTCGCCGGTATAGGCAGAGAAGTGAACCTTGATGTTCCACTGTGCGTACCTTGGTGTCCCCAAGAACTCAAACATAAACTGTTCGACAATTTCGGTCGGCAACCAAGTAGCACCGAGCCGAACGGCGATCTCGCTGGCGGTCAGGTCTTTGGGCTGCACCCGTTCCAGTGCTTCCACATTGACGGTATAATCTTCGGGGTAAAGCTCCGCCGACTTTCGGGCGAGTGCCAACTTTTCACGGACATTGCCGGAGAGGTATTCGTCTGCCATCAGGTACTTTGCCTGAGTGGAATTGCCGTACCCGTACATCGGATTCAGGAAGATAACGCCCTTCAAGTCCGCAAAGATTCCTTCCTCGGTCTTGCCGGTCAGCTCGCACATATAATCCATATCCACACGGGCTTTTTCGCCCATAGAAACGGCAAGTGCTTCGCTGGAGGTATCTACGGAAGTGACCGGGGTGTGTGGCTTGATGGTTCGCTTGTAGAATATATCCGCCTTGCGTTCAAGCTGCCCTTCATCGCCCAAGACCTCAAGAGCCGAGAGCAAAGAAAAGGAACTGTCCTGCGAAAATGCGGAAATGTTGGCACGGCTGTTGATAAGTCCGTACTGCTTGGAAAAGGTATCATACAGAGCGTTTAATCGCTCCTGCTCCGCTTTAATTTCCGAGTCAGGGTAATCCTCTGTCTGCAATTCAATCAGCTTTCTGACCGAATCACGGATGCGGATCATTCCCTTTATGCGGTTCTCTGCGGTAGCCGATACCTCCACCGGAGCCATACGACTGTTTTCTCGGAAGTAGATTTTATCGTCCAGCACCGTATAGGAGAAGTTACGGACGGTGGGATCTGCGGGAATGGAATTGTCCTCCTCTGCAAGTTCATCCTCCACCTCATATGCGGTCAGCTCACCGTGAATATTGGAAACGGCTTCGCCGAGTTGCTCGGCAAGGTCTGCCCCCTCGTAAGGGACGCAGGTGGCTTCGGGACCGAAACGCCCCGACACCATTTTCATCTCTCCGAGGATCATTTCGGGATGCTCAACAAAGTACCTGTTCATCGGGATACCGTTTTCATCTGTGCCGAGCTGCACCCAATCCGGCTCTATATCCACAATGCGGTCACGCTTTTGCAGAATAAGAATGTCCGAAACGACTTCCGTCCCGGCATTTCCCTTAAAGGTGTTGTTCGGCAAACGGATAGCACCAAGCAGGTCTGCTCGCTGGGCAATATATTTACGGACAGCGGAGTTTTCCTTGTCCATTGTGCCTTTGCTCGTAATGAGCGCCATTACGCCGCCCGGACGGAGCTTGTCCAAG
>ULZF01015263.1_pt1 | contig 9929 bp, 8 predicted proteins | sample 1962961 | NCBI WGS metagenome assembly ULZF01 (sample SAMEA4835885, study PRJEB28245) | human gut metagenome | biome: gut microbiome; material: fecal sample | place: Denmark | collected 2008
CTCAAAGTAGGCATCCAGGCTGTCATTTGGGAGGTCTTCCCGTTCTTTTTTTCCATAGGTTTTGATCCGGCTGACATTATCCAAAAAGGATGCCAGCTTCAACAATTCGGACATGGACAAAGAACTGCCGATTTCCAGAGAACGGATGGAAAAACCTAAGTCTCTGTTACTTCCAAATGAGGTGCTGCCGATACGGAAGAGACGGGCTAAAGCGTCTTTTGTCTCCCGCTGTGCGGTTCTGATAGTGGAAAGATCAGTGGAAGGCACCAGATCGCGGCAAAGCTTTTTACCGGGCTCAGAGTCGGCCTTCTCCGTGAGGAGGTCGATGATCTTATTATATTCTAAAGTGGTGAGTACTTTTGTGTTCATGTGGGGCTCCTTAATATTGAAATTCGAAATATGGATTATCGCAGTACAAGCTCGAAAATGCTTCGCATTTCCTCGCTGTCGGGCTATCGCCCTATCAAAATCGGATCTGTCAATTCCGCCTGCAAGCAGTCGAATTGACATCTCTCGATTTTGGTACTGCTCAATGCTGGTTTACATAATAACACGATTTCTTCGTGCTGCGCACTCTCGAAATCGTTATATCCATTCGCAATCCGGACTATCGTCCTTCTTGCTCATGTCTGTTTGCTCCCCTCATAGAAATCCTGCTTTGCCTGCAAGCAGTCACGCAGGATTTTATGGGTGAGCTTATTATACCATATTTATTGCCTTTTTTGGTACAGTTTTGTATAATTGAGATATTAGAGTCCTAAGAAAAAGCCGGTGTATCTGTAGGCAGCAGAGGAGGCATATTTATGGCGGATTCGCAAGAAAATAAGCAGAAGGAACAAAATGACGTTTCTGAGAAAAATTTTATGATAGAAAAAATCAAGGAACGTCCGGTAAATAAGAAAAAGCTGTTGCGCCGGACTTTGATCACGGTTTCCATGGCGGTGATCTTCGGTCTGGTGGCCTGTTTCACTTTCTTGGTTTTGGAACCGGTGATCAGTAATTGGTTGTACCCGGAAGAGGAACCACAGGTGGTGGTATTCCCCGAAGATCAGGATGAGATGTCTCCGGAGCAGATGTTGGCAGAGAATATGCAGCAGGAGAATCAGAACAGTCAGTCTTCTTCTGTTCCTGGTGAGGTTATGGAACAGGAGCAGATCCGGGAACTGTTATCCGGAATCATATTGGATCTGGATAATTACAAACAGATTTACAGTGCTCTTGCCCAGTATGTGGCAGAAATGAACCGTTCCATGGTTACTGTGACAGGAGTGTCATCCGGTGTGGACTGGTTCAATAATGTAAATGAGAGCAAGAACCAGTCATCCGGTGTGATCATAGCGCAAAATGGCAAGCAATTACTGATTTTAACCGATTATTCTCCGGTAAAACAAGCAGATGACATTATTGTCACATTTAATAATGGCACTCAGGCAGATGCATCTTTGAAGGAAAAAGATGAGACTACAGGTCTGGCGGTGATCGCCGTAGAACTGGATACTCTGAATGAAGATTTTCTGAAGAATGATATTACGATCGCTACTTTGGGATCTTCTAATATCAAAGATATTGCCGGACTTCCGGTGGTGGCTTTGGGGCGTCCCATGGGTACTAACGGCTCACTGGGATATGGCATCATTACTTCTTCTGCCAGTGAGTCGGCGGCATCGGATACCACTTATCGGATTCTGCAGACGAATATTGTAGGCAGTCAGAATGCAGGCGGTGTATTATTCAATCTTCAGGGACAGGTCATTGGTATCATTACCAATGGCAAATCTGCCACAGATATGAAAAATATGGTTTGTGCTTACGGTATTACGGAATTGAAGCGTCATATCGAGAAAATGTCCAATGGAGAAAAATTCGCCTATCTGGGTCTTAAGGGCGTGGATGTTACGGAGGAAGCCAACAGCGAACTTGGGGTTCCTTATGGAGCTTATATTAAAGAGGTAGAAATGGACTCTCCTGCAATGCTGGCGGGAATCCAGCAGGGAGATGTCATCACAGGATTCGGTGAACGCGTGATCATCAGCTTTGACGAGTATACGAACTCTCTGCTCAGTATGAAACCGGGAGATAGTGTAGAACTGACGATTATGCGGCAGTCACAGCAGGAATATAAAGAGATGAAATTCGACATCACATTAACGGTGTTGAAATAGATTGACAGAAAGGTTTGGACAACAATATGAAATTTATTAAAGAGTTAAAAGAAGGCGACAGAGTATTTGATATTTATCTGTGCAAACATAAACAGGAGGCTGTTACCAAGAACGGTAAACCCTATGAAAGCGTGATTTTACAGGATAAGACCGGAACTATCGACGCCAAGGTATGGGAGCCGAACAATCCGGGTATCGGTGATTATGATGATCTGGATTACATAGAGGTATACGGTGATGTGACAAATTTCCAGGGGCAGCTTCAGATCAGCGTGAAGCGTATCCGTGTCTGCCATGAAGGAGAATATAATCCATCCGATTATCTGCCGGTGAGCTCCAAAGGCATCGACACTATGTACAATGAATTAAAGACTCTGATCGGAAGCATTAAGAACACCTATTTGCACCAGCTGTTGCAGGATCTGTTTATTGATGATGCAGATTTCGCAAAGAAATTCTGCAACTCTTCTGCAGCCAAGACAGTACATCACGGTTTCGTAGGCGGGCTTCTGGAGCATACTCTGAGTGTTACCAAATTATGTGACTACTACTGTTCTGCTTATCCCATTTTACAGAGAGATCTGCTTCTGACAGCGGCTATGTGTCATGATATCGGAAAAGTAAAAGAGATTTCTGCATTTCCGGTGAATGATTATACCGATGACGGTCAGTTATTGGGGCATATCGTGATGGGCGCACAGATGGTTGGGGAACGTGCCGCTAAGATCGACGGATTCCCTCACAATCTGCTGGCAGAATTACAGCATTGTATTCTGGCGCATCACGGCAAGCTGGAATACGGCTCCCCAAAGGTGCCGGCGCTGATCGAGGCAGTGGCTCTGAATTATGCGGATGATACGGATGCCAAAATGGAGACCTTTAAGGAAATTCTGGAAAATAACAGTGAAAACAGTGGCTGGCTGGGTTACAACAGATTGTTTGAATCCAATCTGCGCGCTACCAAAATGGAATAAATAACAGAATAAATACTACAAATTCTATGAACAGACAGGAAAGAGAGGAAACATATGGAAATCAGTGCATGTGTAAAATATGTGGGTGTAAACGATCATCAGGTAGATCTGTTTGAGGGACAGTATAAGGTTCCGAACGGAATGTCTTACAATTCCTATGTGATCCTGGATGATAAAATCGCCGTTATGGACACAGTGGATGGATTTTTCACCGAAGAATGGCTGAACAATGTGGAACAGGTTCTTGATGGGAAAATGCCCGATTATCTTGTTATACAGCATATGGAACCGGATCATTCCGCCAGTATTCCGGCTTTTCTGAAAAAATATCCCAAAGTCACAGTAGTATCCACAGCTAAGGGATTCCAGTTCATGGAACAGTTTTTCCCGGAGTTTTTCGCCGGTCAGGGACTACCCGCGGAACAACGCATTGTTGCGGCAAATGATGGCGTCCTGGAGCTTGGACAGCACAGCCTGCATTTTGTCTATGCACCCATGGTACATTGGCCGGAAGTCATGATGACTTATGAAGCAACAGAGAAAATACTGTTTGCCGCAGATGGCTTTGGCAAATTCGGTGCGCTGGATGCAGAGGAAGAATGGGCGGACGAAGCCCGCCGCTACTATATCGGTATTGTCGGAAAATATGGTCCCCAGGTACAGGCTGTTCTGAAAAAAGCGGCAGGACTGGACATTCAGACCATCTGCTCTCTTCACGGTCCGGTACTTAAGGAGAATCTGGGATTCTATCTGGAAAAATATGATAGGTGGTCTTCCTATCAGCCGGAAGAATCCGGAGTGGTGATTGCCTATGCTTCTGTCTACGGCAATACCAGAAATGCTGCAGAATACCTCGCGGATGTTTTGCAGGAAAAAGGACAGAAAACAGTACTATATGATCTGGCAAGATGCGATAAGGCAAAAGCTGTTGCCGATGCTTTCCGTTATGACAGACTGGTGCTGGCGGGTATTACTTATAATGGAGACCTTTTCCCCTGCATGCGCAGTTTTATCGAAGGTCTGACCGAGCGTAATTACCAGAATCGTAAGGTGGCAATCATTGAGAACGGCACCTGGGCACCCATGGCAGGCAAACTGATCCTTGGAATGTTTGAAAAAAGCAAGAATCTGACATTTACGGAGACTACGGTAAGTATCAAGTCTGCCATGAATGAGCAGAACAAGGGCGAGATCGGGAAACTCGCTGAGGAACTTTGCTGAGAAAATTTTTCACACGCAAATATAAGCCTGCGTAAGCTATTTTAGAATATGGCACTAAAGTACAAAAAAGTTTGCAGGTTACGGAAAGGCATAAGGATATTTATGGAATTTAAAAAGAACGATCGTGTAACGGTAACCATAGAGGATATGGGAAGTGACGGAGAAGGAATCGGTAAAGTAGACGGTTTTACCCTCTTTATCAAAGATGCCGTTATCGGCGATCAGGTGGAAGCCAAGATCATAAAAAGTAAAAAGCACTACGCTTATGCCAGATTAGAGAAGGTGTTACAGCCTTCTCCTTTTCGTGTGGAACCGAAATGTGCATACCACAGACAGTGCGGCGGCTGCCAGCTGCAGGCACTCTCCTACTCCGAGCAGCTGCATTTCAAGGAACAGAAGATCCGCAATAATCTGATCCGGATCGGTGGGTTCGATGCGGAATACATTGATGAACGCATGAAGCCCATTGTAGGCATGGAGGAACCCTTCCACTATCGTAATAAAGCGCAGTACCCCATAGGAACTGATAGAGACGGTAATGTCATCACCGGTTTCTATGCCGGACGCACCCATAACATCATTGCCAATACAGACTGCGCCCTTGGTGCTTCCGAGAATCAGCAGATTCTCGAAACCATACTCTCCTATATGCGGAAAAATAAAATAACTGCCTATGACGAAGTCACTGGCAAAGGTCTGGTACGCCATGTATTGATCCGGAAAGGCTTTACCAGTGGACAGTTGATGGTATGTCTGGTTATTAATAAGAAAATGACAAAAATGTCATACTCTACTGCCGGAGTACAGAAGAATACGAATGAGTTTTTACCAAATCAGGGAGAATTACTGGCAGCACTGGCAGAAATAAAAGGTATGACGAGTGTGTCAGTCAGTATCAATACCGAGAAAACCAATGTGATTATGGGTACCGAGATCCATAATCTCTGGGGTGAGAGCACCATTGAGGATACGATCCACGTAAGGGACATGCAGAAAGAAAATTACCCTTATACCGGGGATGCATTAACCTTCAAGATCTCTCCCCTCTCCTTCTATCAGGTAAACCCTGTTCAGACTGAAAAACTCTATAGCCTGGCACTGGAATATGCGGGACTGACCGGAAAAGAGACCGTTTGGGATCTCTACTGTGGTATCGGAACCATCTCTCTCTTCCTGGCGGGCAAAGCCAAAAAGGTGTGCGGCGTGGAGATCATCCCCCAGGCCATCGACGATGCCAGAGAGAATGCAAAGAGAAACCATATTGAAAATGCTGAGTTTTTCGTGGGCAAAGCAGAGGAAGTCCTGCCGGAATTCTATAAAAAGGCATCCACAGAAGCATCTTCCGATGAAATGCTCCATCCGGATGTCATTGTCGTGGATCCACCCCGAAAAGGCTGTGACGATGCCTGCTTAAACACCATGCTCCGCATGCAGCCCGAACGCATCGTATACGTCAGCTGCGACTCCGCCACCCTTGCCAGAGACCTGAAGATCCTCTGCGATGGTGGATATGAGATCCGGAAGTTACGGGGCGTGGACCAGTTTGGGATGACTGTGCATGTGGAGTGCGGGGTTCTGTTGACTAAGGTACATAAGTAAAAGTGTGAAAAAGGCTTGAAATAAGGTTCTTTTGAGATTTTTAGAATTGAAAATCAGACTGCGAAATATGCTCGGAAAAGAGCATAAAACCTTGATGTTTTTATAGTTGGATAGACAGAAATATTGAGAATAGGTTGGTCATATGAAAATAATGAATGGTATGTAATAAAAAGAATATAAGCGTTTCAGAACTTGCCAGACGGATAGGTCAGACTCCACAGAACTTTGGTAAGAAACTGAAACGAGATACAGCTACTCTTGAGGAGTTGAAACAGATAGCTGATGTGATGAAGGTTACTTTTGAACAGTCATTTGTCTTTCCAAATGGAGAACAGATAAAAACAAGTAATGAGTGAGGCAAATCATGGCATACGAAAAGAAAAGTATTAGAGCAATAATAGATGATGTAAATAGTAGAAGAGTCTACCTTCCTGCTATTCAAAGAAAATATGTGTGGGGAGATTCACAGATTACAAGATTAATGGATTCTATCATGCTTGGATATCCTATTGGAACTTTTCTTTTTTGGAAAGTTAAGAAGACTATTGTGAACCAAAAAGAGTATTCAATGTATGAATTTATAAAAGATTACCATGACCGAGATATGTATAAGAATCCGGCTGCACCACAGCCGTTCCCGGTTGGTAGTGGAGATGAAACAATCTGGGCAGTTTTGGATGGCCAGCAGAGATTGACTTCTCTATACATAGCTTTGCAAGGAAGTATGAGCAGAAAACTTCCAAACAAAAGATGGAAGAATGATGATGCATTTCCGAAGAAAGAACTGTACTTTGATTTGCACAGTGAAAAAACTGATGATGAGGACATTTCTTATGAGTTCAGATTTTTAACAGCAGAAGAGGCTGCAAAGAATAAGGACGATAAGCTTTGGTATTTGGTAAAAGATATCCTTAAGTATTCAGCTGAAGATTTATTAACAGAGGTCATCATTCCTAATGGATGGGCAACCGACAAAGTTGCAACAAAGAATATTTCTCTTTTGCATACAAGACTGGTTACTGATGAAATCATCAACTACTTTGAAGTAGAAAAAGATTCGATAGACAGTGTATTGGATATTTTCGTTAGAGTAAATTCTGGTGGAACCATTCTTTCAAAGAGTGACTTGTTATTCTCTACTATTGTTTCTCATTGGGATAAGGCAAGGGATGAAATTGATAAGTTGCTTTCTGAAATAAATAAGAAAGGCGAAGGATTCAAGTTTTCTAATGACTTTATAATGCGTACCTGTTTGTATCTTTTAGATATGTCCGTAGCATTAAAAGTAGAAACATTCAAAAAAGATAGTGTACTAAAAATCAAAGAAAACTGGGACTCAATCCGAAAAGCCATCAAGGATACAGTTGATTTGTTAAATGAGTTCGGATTCAATTCAGAGAACATGATTTCTTATGTGGCTGTTTCTCCTATGGTTTACTACAGATACAAAGGTGGTAATTTCGATTCAAGCAGTAAAGCTGAATTAAGAAAATATATTGTAATCGCACAGGTAAGACAGATTTTTGGTACCGCATCAAACTCTGCACTGACAAGCATAAGAGAGGCATTGAAGGCTGCACCATCTAATTCATTTAGTATGAAAAATCTAAATGGGATTAGATTCACAGGCGACAGAACTCTTAGATATACTGCGGATGAGATTGATGCAATGTTTGATACATATGAGATTGGTGCCTATACATTTATGTTGTTATCTCTTCTGTATCCAAATTTGAAATATAGTCAGAAGGGATTTCATCAAGATCATATGCATCCGTATACAGGATTTGAAGAAGGCAAGATTAAAGACTTAGTGTTGCCGGATGGAACAGTGATTGATGATGATACTAAAGAAGATTGGCGTAGAAGAAGGAATACATTGGCAAACCTTCAATTGTTGGAAGGTAGAGAGAATGAATCCAAGAATGCGACACCACTTGTAGATTGGTTGAAGGTTACTGAGAATAGTGAAAATGCTAAGTACCTTCCTAGTGATGTTTCATACGAATTATCTAATTTTGAAGAGTTTATGGAGAAACGCCAGGAATTGATGAGTAAAGCATTAAAGGATATTTTATTGTAGAAGGAGGGATGAATGTGATAATTCCATATAGCGAAATCCATGAAATCCTAAACGGTAGTTATATTGATGATGGAGAAGAAATATTAACTAAGCATTCTGCATTCAATGGTGAGCGAGATTTGCACTTGTACTTATCGAGCAATGCATGGGATTGTTGAGTAGAGAGGTTATAAATGATAAGTTTATTGTGCAATATTTGCAAGGACTTTTAGCTTTGACAAATCCTGAAAGCAAACATTATGAAAAATTTTTGAATGCATTTTCTCCAGAACCTATGCTCATAACAAAGGCTTTAAATGGAGAAAAATTGTCTATAGGTGATATTGCAGTTGTAAAGGAATTAATGCAAACAAACATAGCAGAGTATATGATGAAGGGAGAATATCAAAGATGTTGTTACTCTGCAATGCTTGCTTTTTTTCAAGCAGCATATTGCATACTAACAAAAAAAATAGACTTTATTATTAAACACATAGATATGATAGCTGATTTGGATGATGAGCTTGAAAGTATCCAGTTGTATGAAAGTTCTGAACCAATTGATGTAATCATTGTCGACTGGCACAGCAGTAACAAAATTAATAGTATTTATATGTTATATAAGAATCAATATTCTGGATTAGATAAAGCTTCAATTTTAGATTTAGTAGCAGCGGATGTTATAGAGGAAGATTATTATTTTAAAGACGAAAGATTTTCGATTGCACCAAGTATTTTGACAAAACAGTATTGTTCGATAATTGAACATGAGGTAAATGAAATAATTCAATTACTGAATTTACCTAATAAACCTCAAAAACATCTGATGTGGTTTAAAATGAAAGAGTATGTTAAATCTAATAATATTGATTTAGTGGCTACTGATTTTTCACTGTCAGATGTTTTAGAAGACTTATACGATTTGCGTAACAAGGGTGCACATGGAGATGTAATAACGAAGGACGAATATAAGATGATTACCCAATATAAAAATCTTGGACTCTTTGATGGCATTTCTGTAGAAAAACTTCGATTAAAAAATGGGAAAATATCTCCAACAATAGATGAATTAAATGAGTATATGGGACTAACTTAAGGTCTATGTATTGTGATTCAGTTACTATTTACTCAATCAAAACCACAAGTGCAATCAAGCCTTTCACAGGCTCGAAACCCTAGATTTTAAGGGGAAAAGTGCGTTCCACCATTCCCTTGTACAGTGGGTCTTGAGTAGGTTACTCGTTGGAGAACCGAGCCATGTGGAGACGGTGTGCCTGTTGACGAGGAAGAAATAGTAAAGAGAATATAGGAATGAGAAGGAATCGAGAGATCGGTTCCTTTTTTATGCTTAGAATTAATTGATGACAAAATCAAATTGACATATAGAAGCTTGATTGATATGATATAGACAAAATGAAAATGGCATATTGGAGGAACATTAAGATGGATAAAGTTATAAATATTGAAGAAGCATTAAAAAGAATTGAGGAGTTGGAAAAAGAGAATGCAAAACTTCGGGAGGAATTGGAGTATTACAGAAATCGTAAGTTAAGCGGTCGTCAGAAACATAACGCCAAGTGGATGGCAATATATAATGATTTTGTTGTTGGGTATGAGAGCGGCATGACAATGGTAGAAATTGCGAAGAGGAACAATGTCAGTGAGAGGACGATCTATAGGTATAAAGCATATTATGACAAACTGAGGGAAAAAGAGGAATAGACCATTTTACTGATGTCAGTAAAATGGCCATATGAGAATTGCGGACAATTTTTTTGACCGCAAAATGGATGGAGGAATTCTATGGCAGAAGATAAAAAGAAAGAAATCGATGTTACAGTAATAGAAGTAACAGAAGAATATCTAAAAGAAAAACTGTATAAAATTAGGGGTAAAAGGGTATTGTTTGAT
>ULZF01010671.1_pt1 | contig 9924 bp, 7 predicted proteins | sample 1962961 | NCBI WGS metagenome assembly ULZF01 (sample SAMEA4835885, study PRJEB28245) | human gut metagenome | biome: gut microbiome; material: fecal sample | place: Denmark | collected 2008
ACCCCTCGTATCTAACAGAGGGGTACAAATCGACAGGCAACAACCAAACAACAGGGCAGAATCCCACGGTACACAAGGGATTTTCCCATATCCGGCGTGTGTCAACAAGGTTCTGAAAGTTGACATACGCTTTTTTAGACAGGAGGGATTTTCACTGAATGAAGAAACATGGGTACGGGACATCAAAGAAAAACGGGAAGTTTACGGTATCTCACAACAGAAACTTGCGTTAGCTGCCGGAATCACCCGTCCGTACCTGAGCGATATTGAAACGGGCAAGGCTCACCCATCCGAAGCATTACAGGAAGCCATCACGGAAGCTCTGGAACGCTTCAATCCAGACAATCCCCTTGAAATGCTCTTTGACTATGTGAGGATTCGCTTCCCCACTACGGATGTGAAGCATATCGTGGAAGACGTGCTGCGGCTAAAGCTGCCTTACTTTATCCATGAAGACTACGGATTTTACTCTTACACGGAGCATTACTATCTGGGTGATATTTTCGTTCTGGTATCGCCGGAACTGGAAAAAGGGGTGCTGCTGGAACTGAAAGGGCGTGGCTGCCGCCAGTTTGAAAGCTATCTTCTGGCACAGGAACGGAGCTGGTATGAGTTTTTTATGGACGTTCTCATGGAGGACGGCGTGATGAAGCGGCTTGACCTTGCCATCAATGACAAAACGGGAATCCTGAACATTCCCCATCTGACAGAGAAGTGCCGGAATGAGGAATGTATCTCGGTCTTCCGCAGCTTCAAAAGCTACCGCAGCGGCGAACTGGTACGGCGTGGGGAAAAAGAATGTATGGGGAACACCCTGTATATCGGCTCCCTCCAAAGTGAGGTGTACTTCTGCATTTATGAAAAAGACTATGAGCAGTACAAAAAGCATGATATTCCCATTGCGGACGCAGAAGTAAAGAACCGCTTTGAAATCCGGCTGAAAAATGAGCGTGCCTTTTACGCCATCCGTGACCTGTTAGAACATGACAATCCAGAACGGACAGCCTTTCAAATCATCAACCGCTATGTCCGGTTCGTGGACAGGGACGATACGAAGCCCCGTTCTGACTGGCGTATCAGTGAGGAATGGGCGTGGTTTATCGGGGAACACAGGGGAAGCCTGAAACTGACAACCAAACCGGAACCCTATTCCTTTGAACGTACCCTGCACTGGCTCTCCCATCAGGTAGCCCCCACGTTAAAGCTGGCTCTCCGTCTGGATAAGATGAACCACACCCAGATTGTCCATGACATCATCACCCATGCAAAGCTGACGGAGAAACACGAAAAAATCCTGAAGCAGCAAGCCGCCGCTGCAAAGGAGGTGGTGCTTTAACGGCGGCAATCTTGGAACCTAAGAACTCTTACAGGAAAGAAAGGAGCTTTTATGAATTTCGGACAGAATCTTTATAACTGGTTTTTATCCAACGCCCAGTCCCTTGTGCTGCTGGCAATCGTGGTGATTGGACTGTACCTCGGATTTAAGAGGGAATTTTCCAAACTTATCGGTTTTCTGGTGGTGTCCCTTGTAGCGGTCGGTCTGGTCTTCAATGCGGACGGTGTAAAGGACATCTTACTGGAACTGTTCAATAAGATTATCGGTGCATAGGAAACCCTTGTTACACTTCCGTTATGGAGCAAGCTCTGATTGCTTCATGGCGGAAGTCCACTAGGGGCTTGGGGAGCGTAACTCCCCAAAAGAAGCATGACAGAGAATGAAGGTGACACTATGGAAGAAATGCGGATTTACATTGCCAACTTAGGCAAATACAATGAGGGCGAACTGGTAGGGGCATGGTTCACGCCGCCTGTGGATTTTGAGGAAGTCAAGGAACGTATCGGCTTGAATGATGAGTATGAGGAATACGCCATCCATGATTATGAGCTGCCTTTTGAGATTGACGAATATACCCCCATTGAGGAAGTCAACCGCCTGTGTGAAATGGTGGAGGACTTACCGGAGTACATTCAGGAGGAACTATCAGAGCTGCAATCCTATTTTGGCAGTATCGAAGAACTCTGTGAGCATGAAGACGATATTATCTGCCATTCCGGCTGTGACGATATGGCGGATGTGGCTCGCTGCTATCTGGAAGAAAGCGGACAACTTGGAGAACTTCCGGCACACTTACAAAACTATATCGACTACGCCGCCTATGGGCGTGACATGGAATTGGAGGGAACCTTTGTTGTCACGAACCACGGCGTATATGAAATCATACGGTAGACCCGTCTGTATCTCTTTCAGGAAATACAGGCGGATTTTTTATTCAGGGGCGGCTCTTTTGCTGTCCCCATCTTTTAGAAAGGACGGACAACATGAAGAAAATACGAAGCTATACCAGTATCTGGTCGGTGGAAAAGGTACTCTATTCCATCAATGATTTTAAGCTGCCATTCCCCATCACGTTCACACAGATGGCGTGGTTCGTAGTATCGGTGTTTGCAGTTATGCTCTTGGGGAACCTCCCTCCCCTTTCGTTCATTGACGGGGCATTTTTAAAATACTTCGGCGTACCCTTTGCCCTCACTTGGTTCATGTGCCAGAAGACCTTTGACGGGAAGAAGCCTTACGGCTTCCTGAAATCCGTACTGGCATATCTGGTACGCCCGAAACTGACCTATGCAGGAAAGCCCGTGAAGCTGGAAAAGGAATATCCGGCACAGCCCATCACGGCAGTAAGGAGTGATATTTATGGCATATCCGATTAAGTATATCGAAAATAATCTTGTGTTCAACCATGACGGGGAGTGCTTTGCTTACTATGAGCTGCTTCCCTACAACTATTCCTTTTTAAGCCCTGAACAGAAATATCAGGTACACGATTCGTTCCGGCAGCTTATCGCCCAGAACAGGGACGGGAAGATTCACGCCCTGCAAATCAGCACCGAATCCAGCATACGGGCAGCACAGGAACGCTCCAAACAGGAAGTAACAGGCAAGTTAAAAGATATTGCCTGTGCAAAGATTGACGCACAGACCGAAGCCCTGATTTCCATGATAGGGGAAAATCAGGTGGACTACCGCTTTTTTATCGGCTTCAAGCTGCTTGTCAATGAGCAGGAAGTCACCATGAAGCAGTTTCGCAGGGAAGCAAAGACCGCCGTTTCCGATTTCCTCCATGAAGTCAACCACAAACTCATGGGGGATTTTGTTTCCATGAGCAATGAAGAAATCTGGCGGTTTCAGAAGATGGAAAAGCTGCTGGAAAGTAAAATCTCACGCCGCTTCAAAGTCCGGCGGCTTAACAAGGACGATTTTGGCTATCTGATTGAGCATTTATACGGGCAGACCGGAACCGCCTACGAAGATTATGAGTATTATCTTCCGAAGAAACGGTTTCAGGAGGAAACGCTGGTGAAATACTATGACCTCATCAAACCCACCCGTTGTCTGATAGAGGAAAACCAACGGTATCTGAAAATTGAACAGGAAGACGGGACAGTATATGCCGCCTACTTTACCATCAACAGCATTGTGGGGGAACTGGACTTCCCATCCTCGGAAATCTTTTACTATCAGCAGCAGCAATTCACTTTTCCCATTGATACCTCTATGAATGTGGAGATTGTGACAAACCGGAAAGCCCTCTCCACGGTGCGGAACAAGAAAAAAGAGCTGAAAGATTTGGACAACCACGCATGGCAGAATGACAGTGAAACCAGTACAAACGTGGTGGACGCTTTAGACAGCGTAAATGAGCTGGAATCCACCTTAGACCAGAGCAAGGAATCCATGTATAAGCTGTCCTATGTGGTGCGTGTGACGGCTCCCGACTTGGAGGAACTGAAACGCCGCTGCAATGAGGTGAAAGATTTTTATGACGATTTGAACGTGAAGCTGGTTCGCCCCTTTGGGGATATGCTGGGGCTGCATGGGGAATTTCTCCCTGCCAGCAAACGGTATCTGAACGATTACATCCAGTATGTCACCAGTGACTTCCTTGCTGGTCTTGGCTTCGGGGCAACCCAGATGTTAGGGGAACCGGAGGGCATTTATATCGGGTACAGCCTTGATACAGGAAGAAACGTCTACTTAAAGCCTGCCCTTGCCAGTCAAGGGGTAAAAGGCTCCGTCACCAACGCCCTTGCTGCCGCTTTTGTCGGCTCCCTCGGCGGTGGAAAATCATTCAGCAACAACATGATTGTCTATTATTCCGTATTATTTGGGGCACAGGCTCTCATTGTTGACCCGAAAGCGGGTGCGAAACGTTCCTACTTGAAAAGAGTAGGCACAGCACTTCATTAAATCAATATTTAATGTGTGTTGGAGAACTAAACACACGAATAGTCGAATGACGGGGTAACGCCCTGAAAGGCTACTTTAATACTCCGACTGGCAGAAACTTGAGTAAACAAGGCTCTGTCAGAAGCTCGGTGAAGTCGGCAGACAGACACCGTAACAGATAATGCTGACGAAAGATTCCCAGAGGTGGGCGTTGTGTCCTATATGCCGGAAGTCTATAAAATATCTATGGTTAGAATGTAGATGAGAGGTCTACTGACGAATCCTTGAATGTACAGGTCTATATCGGGGCTGGATAGAAATGTCCAGTGACACAAACAGTGTCGCTACTGTGGGTGAGTAAGACTCCGCATTTATGAAAATCCATATAACGTTAAAGGCGTTATCAAGGTAGCAGGCTTATAGAGGAAACCTAAGGATATATGTACAGATAGTGTGTTTGGAACGTTGAAAGCTGACAACATGGAGATTTTACTGTCTGTGAAGTGTTCACATCAGAAAGTTATTGTGAGATTAGCAATGATATAAGGTGTGTTAATGTCAGTGAGAGTGGTGGCACAGTACCTATGAAACCGTGATAACAAGCGGTGGAGGGATAGCCACTAGTCATATGAAGAATAGAATTACTAAGAAAAATGGTATGGGTTCGAGTAAGACTAAGAGATGTACTTGCTCCTGCAAACAAGGAGGGTACAGACCATGCTAAAGAAAAACAAGCTCCGCTATAACGAGTATTATGATATGCAACATATTTATGACGAGTTATACGCACAGAGCAAGAACGGTAATAACTTTTATAAGTTACTTGAAATTATTGGTTCGGAACAAAATATTTGTTTAGCTTACCGTAATCTGAAATCAAACAGTGGCAGTAAAACGGCTGGAACGGATGGAATGACGATAGACGATATAAAACAACTCAGCAATGCTGAGATTGTTGCTACCGTTCGGGAAAGCCTTAGCAACTACCGCCCCAAATCAGTCAGACGTGTTTTCATTCCAAAAGCTGGGAGCGATAAAATGCGTCCATTGGGGATTCCGTGTATCTGGGACAGGCTGGTACAACAATGTATCCTGCAAGTCCTAGAGCCGATATGCGAACCAAAGTTCCATAATCATTCCTATGGATTCCGTGCGAATCGAAGTGCCCACCATGCAGTCAGCAGAGTAACGACACTGATAAATTTATCAAAATATCATTACTGTGTTGACGTAGACATTAAAGGATTTTTCGATAATGTCAATCATGGAAAACTATTAAAACAAATCTGGACACTTGGTATTCGGGATAAAAGATTGATTTGCATTATCAGCAAAATGCTGAAAGCCGAAATTGACGGCGAGGGTGTCCCAGAAAAAGGAACGCCACAAGGCGGTCTGTTAAGTCCACTGCTCTCCCTCATAGTCCTTAATGAATTAGACTGGTGGGTAAGCAGTCAGTGGGAAACATTCCAGCCGAAGAACCGCAGTAAAAATGGGTGGCTTCAATACGCAAAGAAATATACCAAACTGAAAAGCGGTTTTATTGTACGTTACGCTGATGATTTTAAAATCATGTGTTCAACCTATGGAGAAGCACAAAGATTTTACCACAGTACCGTAGATTTTCTTAATAAAAGGCTGAAATTAGAAATCAGTCCAGAGAAATCAAAGGTAGTAAATCTGAAGAAAAATTCATCAGATTTTCTGGGGTTCAAAATCAAAGTCATTCCAAAAGGAAGAACGAAACACGGTTATGTTGCCAAAACAGATATGAACCAAAAAGCATTAAAGAAAGCGAAAACAAATCTAAAGTTAAAGGTAAAAGATATAGCCAGACATACGACTGGCTTCAATATCAGCAGATATAATCTGACAGTTATCGGTATGCAGAATTACTACTGCATAGCAACTAACGTATATAACAACCTGACAGAAGTAAGTTACGCTCTCTTACCGACCATACGAATCCGTTTAAGGAACATTGCAAAATCAGTTCCATTTGAAAGTACAAGTTCAGAATTTCAGAGCAGGACAAAAGGAATCAGACCAAAAACAAAAATAGTGATGATTGCGGATAATCCGCTATTGCCGATTCAAGGAGTACAACACAAAAATCCTATGAATTTCTCGCAAGATATTTGTAATTTTACAAAGCAAGGGAGAAACAAGGTGCATGAGGACGTTGTAGTTGTAACAAAAGAAGAAATCCGAGCGTTGTTGGAAAATGAAAACCCTGCCGATAGCGTAGAGTTTAACGACAATCGTATTTCGGCATATATCGCACAACAAGGCAACTGCTATGTAATGAATCGTCGAGGAACTCCGTCCACTCTGATATGTATTCACAAATCAGACAAAGGAGATAACCTTGATAGATATTCTAATCTGGCATTTGTGGAACTTCCCATTGCAAAGGCAATCCTAACAGAATCAGCAGACGAAGCAAAATCACTGTTAAAAGGTTATGTTCTTAACAGTCAGCAGAAGAAAAAACTGAACAGAATACGGACGAATTACGGATACCAGACAATAACTGGGAAATAACTTATAAATCTATTTGGATATGATGGAACGCCGTATGAAGCGAAAGTTTCATGTACGGTGTGAAGCGGGGGAAAACTTGGAGATAACATCAAAAAGTTACCTATCGCTATAACGGGGACGCTGGAAAGAAACCCTGCCGGAAATCGCCCATGAAATCAATATCGTAAACCTGACCTCAGAGGAACAGAACAGGGGCTTGCTCGACCCCTATGTGATTATGGAGAACCCAAAGGATTCCGAATCACTGGCAATCGACATCCTGACCTTTTTAACAGGCATTTCCAGCCGTGACGGGGAAAAGTTCCCTGTTCTTCGGAAAGCCATCCGTGCAGTAACAAACAGTGAGGAACGGGGGCTTTTCAAAGTGATTGAGGAACTTCGGGCGGAGGGAACCACCATCAGCACCAGCATAGCCGACCATATCGAATCCTTTACGGACTATGACTTTGCACACCTGCTCTTTTCGGATGGGGATGTCACACAGTCCATCAGCCTTGAAAAGCAGCTCAACATCATTCAGGTGGCGGATTTGGTGCTGCCGGATAAGGAAACCTCGTTTGAAGAATACACCACAATGGAACTGCTTTCCGTGGCAATGCTCATTGTAATCAGCACCTTTGCCCTCGACTTCATCCACACCGACCGCAGAGTGTTTAAGATTGTGGATTTGGATGAAGCATGGAGCTTCTTACAGGTGGCACAGGGCAAGACCCTTTCTATGAAACTGGTTCGTGCCGGACGTGCCATGAACGCAGGCGTTTACTTTGTCACCCAGAACACGGACGATTTGCTGGATGAAAAGCTGAAAAATAATCTGGGCTTGAAGTTTGCGTTCCGTTCCACGGACATCAACGAAATCAAGAAGACCCTCGCCTTTTTCGGGGTGGATTCCGAAGATGAAAACAACCAGAAGCGGCTCCGTGACTTGGAAAACGGGCAGTGCCTTATCAGTGATTTGTACGGGCGTGTGGGAGTGATACAGTTCCATCCTATCTTTGAAGACCTGTTCCATGCCTTTGATACCAGACCGCCCGTAAGAAAAGAGGTGGAGGTATGAAGATAAGAAAGCCCATCCAGCAGGGGACAGCCCTTGTCCCTTGCCGGACAAAGGGAGAAAACTCTTTTAAAAAAATCGGGAGTATAGCAGGAAAAGTGCTTCTGGCACTCCTGCTCATCCTCCTGCTGCTGGCAGTCTTCGGCACAGCCGCCCACGCTGCCGGACTGGTGGATGATACGGTGGACGCTGCCAACGAATACAGCAAATATCCTCTGGACAACTACCAGCTTGATTTTTATGTGGACAGCGGATGGGACTGGCTCCCGTGGAACTGGCTGGACGGTATCGGAAAACAGGTGATGTACGGGCTGTATTTTACTCCTGACATTACGATTAGCAGTCAAGATGAATCTAATTCCATAGATAAAAGCATATCAGAAAAAATTTCTGATATATCTGGAGTAGAATCTGTTTTTGGCATGATGTATAGCACAGAATATCCGACAGAAATTAACGGAAATGTATCAACGATTGATTTATTTTCTCACGAGGACGCTATGATGGACAGCTTTAAGAAATCTGTTGTAAGCGGAAATATATCAAAAGTGTACGGAAATTCTCAATATGTAATGGCGGTTTACAGTGACCAAACAGGACTAAATGTGGGAGATAAAATAAAAATAGGTACAGAAGAACTTGAGGTTGCGTGCGTTGTGTCTGAGGGGGTGGGGAGTGTTAGCGGTTCGGCAGTTGTGGTATGTTCGGAGGAAACTTACACACGTCTAATGGGCGAACAAGGCTATGCTATGTTAAGTGTTGTATTGGAAAAAGATGTATCTGATACGGCAGTAAATAAAATTTATGAGCTATCAGAAGGAAATGTAGTTGCGGACAGCAGAGCACAAAATGATGAAGTAAATGGTTCCTATTGGGTGTTCCGAATTGCGGCATACGGTTTTCTTGCTATCATTTCACTAATAACCATATTGAATATTATGAACAGCGTTTCAATGGGGGTATCAGCAAGAATTAAACAATATGGGGCTATGCGTGCTGTTGGCATGGAAAGCAGGCAGGTTACAAAAATGATAACTGCGGAAGCAGCCACATACGCTATCTGTGGTACTACTGTCGGAATTATACTTGGATTGCTGCTCCACTATCTGATTTATACGAAGATTGTTATTACTCATTTTAGGAGGATTGCCGCTATGGGGATTTCTTTGTTGTTGTAATTCCTTTGCAAAGTCCATCAGGAATCATCTTTCTTCACGATGATTGCATGAACGCTCACCCTCATACTGAACTCCCGTTGCCTCATTTTTCAAGCATTACGAACTATTTCAAGGAGCATCGTGGAACGCACACTGATTGCAAACCGTTTCTTGACATGAACAATGCTCCCTTCGTGATTGACAGTGTTTTTATTTCACTGTCTCTCATAAAGGGAGCATATCACGCCTGCCGGGGATGTTTCCTTTTCAAATGTCTTATCCACGATGGTTCTGCATTACAAACGTCAGGCTATCCCGCAGCTCCTGGTTAAAGCTCCTCGTCATCCCAGCCCGGGTACTGCGCCGGCGGGTCTCCAACCGCTTTGATCACACGAAAATACTTCGTTTTCCCCACCAATTCCTGCATCACTCTGCACTGGAAACGCCATTCATCTCCAAAATCAAACAAGTACTTAAATTTATCGCCTTTTTCCAGTCCAAGTCGTCCAAGTGGCATCTTGTAGGATAACCGGCAGCCCTCATCCATATCGTCGGAATAATAGGCACCTAAATTGCTCCAATACCGGTCATCCATAAAGAACGCATGGCAATGGTCATCGTCAAATTCGAAAGCACTCAAAATCGCTTCACTCAATGCGCCAAGGGTTTTCTGCTTGCCGATTTGAATGTACCGGTAACAGCTACGTCCCAGAGACACCTTGATCACATAGCTTTCCACCGTGCCGATTTCTTTTTCCTTGTTGGGACGACGTTCCGGTTCGCCGCCGCTTAAGGAAAAACGAATCGTATTGTCCTCCTTGGCCTTCCTGTAGATATCCTTAAACGCTTCGCTGTAACCACGTCCGAAGTGGAACGGATAGGCCCTGACTAATCCATCCGAAATAATCATATCCTTAAAGGGGATCAACACGGCATCCAGC
>ULZF01003972.1_pt1 | contig 9740 bp, 9 predicted proteins | sample 1962961 | NCBI WGS metagenome assembly ULZF01 (sample SAMEA4835885, study PRJEB28245) | human gut metagenome | biome: gut microbiome; material: fecal sample | place: Denmark | collected 2008
ATCGCAAATACGATGGATATTCGGTGATTTTCAAGTCCACAACTCCTCCGCTTGGTGTATATTTCACAGCATTGTCAAGTACATTGGTAACAGCTTCTGCCGTCCAGTTAAAATCAAGCAGGGCTTCAAAGGTCTGCCCACAATCAAAGGTAATCGTAATATTTTTATCCCTTGCTTTGGCATAAACCGTTTTTACCGCTTGCATAACAATATCATTTAAACTGCTTTGTTCAGGTTTTAATCGGATAATGCCACTTTCCAAACGGGACATTTTAATCAAACTGTTTGTCAAAAAAGTCAGCTTTTCAAGGGACATCTGCAAGGTGGCAATATATTCCCTTCTCTCCTCATCGGATAACCCTGTATCACCTAATAACTGTGCAAAGGTGTTTGCCGCTGCTACGGGCGTTTTAATTTGATGCGAAATATCGGAGATTAAAGTTTTAATCTGTTCTTTCTCCTGTGTCAGCATTTGATTCTGTGCCTTTAAAATATTGCGGAGTTTTAGAAGTTGATGCTGCAGCCGTGCGGTCAGGGTATCCTCAGCTTCTGAAAAGACCGTCCGTTCCTGCTGTTCTACCAATGCTTCAATGAGCAGCGTAATCTCCTCTAACAGATTATCATTATAGCGGTTGTGCAGAAAGTCCAGCAGGAACAACAGACCCCCAAAAAATACAAATGCAAAAGAGATAAAAAGCGTACGGAAAAGGATGTCCTCCATAAAAAAGAACACACCAACAGATACCACCGCCGTAGCAGTACCTATAATTAAAATCAGTTTTCTATAAATCACAAAATGCTTCATCGTCATTCTCCAAAAGAGTAGCCCATGCCAAAAACTGTTACAATGTATTCCTGCTTTTCATCATTCAGTTTCTGCCTTAGCCGCTTAATATTCACACGCACGGTATTATCATCAACAAAGTTTCCATCTATATCCCAAAGCTGTTCCAAAAGCATTGCCTTTGTAACAACCCTTCCCCTGTTTTCCATTAGATAAAGGAGCAATTTGTATTCTGTTGAGGTCAAATGTATTTCCTGTCCCTTCATCAAAACAAGACACTTTTCTTTATCTAACTCTAAATCTCTGTATTTCATACGAAATTTTCCTACGCCACTTCGTTTTAGAACTGCCAATACTTTTTTCCGTAAAACTTCGATAGAAAAAGGCTTTGATATATAATCATCACAACCCACGCCAAACCCTTCCAACATATCTTCTTCCGTATCATTAGCAGTTAGAAATAATACGGGTGTTTCCGATGTTTCACGAATTTTTTCACAAAATTCCAAACCATTGCCGTCAGGCAGGTTAATATCAAGCAGAAACAAATCATACTTTTGTTTTTGGTATTGCTTCAATGCTTCCAAATACCCATAGACTGCTGTGACCATATGCTCGTCTTTTTTTAGGGCGATAGAAATACCCTTGCTCAGAATTTTGTCATCTTCAAGTAGAAAAATATTTGCCATAGCCGCAAAACGCACCACCTTCCTCAATATACAAAATTGCAGGAACAGACGCAGCAATGCTGCGTCCGTCCCACAACCTCATTTAACTATCAAAATTGTGCAGTCTTTCAATGACCGTTTCATCAGAAGTTGCCTTGTAAACAATGGCAGGAACGCTTAAGCAAATTACAAAGATTGCTGCGATCAAACCGATGACAAGTGCAACAGGGTATTTAAATACTGCATAGTTTGCCATATGCGGAACTGCATCTGCCACCAACATTAGGAACGCATTACCAAAAGTCATAATCAGCAGAGTAGAAATCAGAGCATAAATACCGCCTTCTAAGGTCAATATCTTCCTGATCTGCTTTTTCGTTGTTCCGATACTTTCCATAATGGCAAATTCATTTTTCCTTGCCACCACACCCGTCAACATAACATTTACAAAGTTAATCAAGCCGATGACAATGAGCAGAATTGCAGCACCGTTTCCCAGCAAGCTCAAAGAGTAGTTCATCTGATTATATAGTTCTTTCTGATTCACGGAAGATTTCAGCTGCCACTCCGATGTGGTCAAGGTACTGTTGATCGCCTGTAATTCGCTGTCAATTCGCTCTAAATCGTTGAAATTCTTAATGTCAACGCCGATTGCGGAAATTATTGGTTCTTTTGTCAGGCGTTCCATACCCGCTTCGCTGACAAAGATAACATCTGGCACCATATTTATTTCTTTGCGTCTGCCAATACCTTCTGAAAGAGTATTATCATAATCGTCATAGTAAAAAGCTCCGCCAATTTTGAAATCAGTTGCCTTGCCGTCTGTACTGTCGGCAGTTAGTGTCAATGTTTCACCCACTAAAGCGGTATTAGGAGCGTTATATTCGGTATCTTTTCCTGCAATCGCTGTTTCGCCACGCTTAAATGCTTCCATGTCAATAGGCGTATCAGGATGCTCTGCATTGTATTCTTCCAGTACCCTGTCGTCTGGAAGCGTTGTAATATAGCAGCCATAGTCACCAGATTCAGCGTACCCTTTCAGTGTTTCTATCGTCTGTTCATAGGACTGCCCCTTTGCTTTATATTTGCTGTCCTCATATTTGATTTTCATAAAGCCTTCTAAATCGTTTTCATTAAAGTCAATACCTGCCCAGACTGTTTTTTGAACATCTATATTTTTAATACCGTCAAGCTGCTTGATTTGTTCTACAAAGTGTTCGTCAAACTGCGGTACTTCTTTATTGAGCTGTTCATACTGCTCAAACTGAATATCAGTGTATTCAAAGTTATAGTCCATATATTCCTTAATAAAGTTCTCAGCCGACATACTGCTTATAACCCCATTTACGCCTAAAATCATAGTAATTCCCATAAACAAGGACATAAACACAAGGGCAGCACGCTTTTTGTCACGGAATACATTATGAAATGCCATCACATGCAGCTTGCCACCATTGGTGGAATTTCTGCTTTTTGTTTTCTTCGGTGCAAAATTCTGAAACTTCAATGCTTCTATTGGCGAAATTTTTGCAGCCGCTTTTGCAGGAGCATTGCAGGCAATCCAAACGGTTACTGCTGAAAAGATTACGGACAAAATATAGATAGATGGATGGAAAAACACTTCGGCATCCATCATCGACTTGCCCTGTTCAAAACCCTCGTTCAACACAAATGGAACAATTCCAAAGGAAACAGCGGTGGCTAACAAAATACCAATCGGGATACCAATGCAAGCAAACTTAACTGCCTGATTTTTTACCAGTGATTTAATCTGTTTTTGCGTTGTTCCAAGCGTTTTCATCAAACCGTAAAAACGGGTATCATTTGAAATGGATATATACAAAACATTGTAAATAAGGAGATACCCGCTGCCAATAATAAAGAATACCAATAGGATTACCATTGCAATCACTGAACCGCTTGATGATTTCATGGAAACCGCACCGCCGAAAGATTGATTTTCGTTAAGCTCCACATCTTTTTGAATACGATAAAAATCATCAGGCATTTTATTCAACGACAAAGAAAGAACGCCGTCCTCTGCCATTGTATAGCCTGCATTTTTGCAATACGCTTCGGAAACAAAGCCCATTCCCGTGCCTGTATAGGAATGAAACCATCCGCTTAAAGTGAAATTTTTTTCCTGCTGACCGTTTTTATCATAATAGGACAGAGGGATTTCCATATTCAGCTTCGGCTCTTTCATTCCAAGCTGTGAAAGAGCATCCTTTGACAGCATAATTTCATTTTCATTTGAGGGATATTTCCCTTCTATATCTTTGATTGTTTCTTTATAGTGTTTATCCCATTCAGTAGTGTCGTAATACGAAAGTGCGATAGAAAGATCACGCCCCTCATCGTTCTTCTCGGCAACCGAGCCGACCATATACTGCGTACCGACGGTTTTAACATATTCCAAATTCTTAATCTGCTGTTCCTGCTTTTCTGTCGGCATCGCAAGGGAAGCATTAGCGGTCGTGCCTGCGGTACGCACCTGCATTAACTTCATATTTTCCATATAGTTAATGCCCAAACTAAACACGGTAGTAATCATAAATGTAGTGAGAACGATCGCAAACACCGCAAACAGGTTACGAATACGGTTTGCTTTCATCATTCCCTTTTCTACTCGCTTAACTGCTTTTTTATTTCGGTTAGCGTGCATATCTGACACCTCCCGAAACAACCTTGCCATCCTCAATGCGGATTGTGCGGTCTGCCATTTGAGCGATTTCCTCATTGTGCGTGATCATAATGGTGGTTTGGTGGAACTGACGGCTAATCGACTGCATCAGCAAAATAACATCCATACTTGTTTTTGAGTCCAAATTTCCAGTCGGCTCATCGGCAAGGATAATGGCAGGCTTTGTCGCAAGGGCACGGGCAATCGCAACCCTCTGCTGCTGACCACCTGAAAGATTATTCGGCATATTCTTAAGCTTTTGTTCCAAGCCAAGAGTATGGATAATCTCTTTTACAAATCTTGTATCGGTCTTGCCACCATCGATCTCAATAGGGTACACAATGTTCTCATACACATTAAGAACAGGAAGCAGATTATAATTCTGAAAAACAAAGCCAATGTTTCGACGCCTAAAAATCGTCAGTTCCTCGTCTTTCATTTTCAACAGTTCTTTTCCTCGGATAGTAACACTACCAGAAGTAGGACGGTCTAACCCACCAATCATGTTGAGTAGTGTAGATTTACCGCTGCCCGATGTACCGATAACAGCAACAAATTCGCCTTCCTCTACGGAAATGGATACCCCATCCAAAGCATGGACTTCGTTTTCTCCGCTTCCGTATATCTTTCGTAAATCTTTTGTTTCAAGTATTGCCATATTAAAACCTCCAAATTTCTGTTTTTATTTTGTAAATTCAGTATAGCAACCACTTCTTACAATCTCATTACAATCCAAACTAAAAAATAACAGCATTTCTTTTGTTCCTACCATGCACTTTTACGAATTGATTTCTTTTTTTAATGAAGCAATCCACTCCTCTATTGCCTCTGCCAATGTGTATTGTTGCCGTAAAACTGCCATACCCGTAACAGGAATATCTTCTTTACTCTTTTTCAAAGCAATATTTTCTTCCAGATATTTTTTCAATACCTCCATACTGCTCTCAATATTATCCAGACATTCTTGCTGTCTTTCTCTGGACATACTGTCCAGATTTACAATGACAGCATTAAAATCCAAAAAAATGTTTATCGGCTTACAGGATATTTCAAGCATCAATTTTTCAAACTGCTGTTTCCCTTTTTCAGTTAAAGAATACACTGATTTTTCTGGCATTTTACCCTCTTTTTCTATATGACTTGAAATATATCCTTTTTCCTCCAACTGGATAACCTTTTTATAAATAGACGGGGTACTAATTTTTACCCATTTTGAAATATTGCGGTACTCTACCAACTTTTGAAGGTCATACGCACTCAGAGGTTCTTTCTTTAACATTCCCAAAACAATTAAGTCAATGGTCGCCATATCAATTTCCTCCTTTACTCTCTTGACAACTACTATAAATTATAGTAGAATACCACTTGCGTTTCAACTGCTATAATTTATAGTAGTATATTTTATTCTATTTGTCAAGTGAAAGGAGAAAGAACACTATGGACAATCAAAACAGAAAATTGGAGTTATTGGGCAATGCTCCAATTCCAAAAGCCCTTTTAGCTATGGGTATTCCAACAATGATTGGTATGCTCATCAACGCCTTGTACAATCTTGTTGATGCCTATTTTGTAGGTGGCTTAGGCGAAAGTCAAATGGCTGCCATCTCGGTTGTGTATCCTCTCGGTCAAGTAGTCGTCGGCTTAGGATTACTTTTTGGCAATGGGGCAGCATCCTACATTTCTCGACTGTTAGGACAAAGAAATAAGGATCAGGCAAACAAAGTGGCAAGCACTGCACTATATAGCAGTCTTGTTGTCGGTGCAATTATGATTGTTTTATCAATCCTCTTTTTGAACCCCATTCTAAGACTTTTAGGTGCAACAGAAAGTGTCCTTCCTTATGCGGCTACCTATGCCGGTATTTACATTGTTTCTTGCATTTTCAATGTTTTTAATGTCACAATGAACAATATCGTGACAAGTGAAGGAGCAGCAAAAACTACAATGTGTGCCTTGTTGTTAGGTGCAGTCCTCAATATCGGGTTAGATCCATTATTTATATACACTTTTAATTTTGGTGTTGCAGGAGCTGCTATTGCCACAGCAATTTCTCAGGTAGTATCTACTCTTGTGTATCTGTTTTATATTTTCAGACAAAAAAGTGCTTTTCAGTTTAGAATAAAGGACTGTACCTTTTCTAAAGAAATTCTATCTGAAATTTTCAAAATTGGCGTTCCGACACTTGTATTTCAATTATTAACAAGTATTTCTATCTCTCTAATAAACAATGCCGCTGGTAATTACGGCGATTCAGCCATAGCGGGAATGGGCGTTGTTACCCGTCTTATATCTATGGGCAGCTTAACAGTATTTGGTTTTATCAAAGGTTTTCAACCGATTGCAGGTTACAGTTATGGGGCGAAAAAATTTGATCGTCTGCGTACTGCAATCAAAATTTCCATCTTATGGTCAACTATTTTTTGTGTGATCGTAGGTTTATTATTCAGTCTGTTTTCTACGACCATTGTTTCACAGTTTACAACTGGAAACACAGAAATGATTCACATTGGAGCTTCCTCTTTAAGAGTAAACGGTATTACATTTATGCTGTTTGGATACTACACGGTATATTCCTCTTTATTCCTTGCTCTTGGAAAAGGAAAAGAAGGGTTTATTCTTGGAGCTTGCCGACAAGGTATCTGCTTCATTCCCGTTATCTTAATTTTTCCATTTATATGGGGATTAAACGGTATTTTATATGCACAGCCGATTGCCGATGTTCTCTCTGCACTTATTACAGTATTTATGGCAATCCCTTTGCATAGAAGTTTAGCTGTTGCCGAACAGAAAATGAAGATAACAGCTTCTATCCCCTGTGACAGGCAATAAAATCAAGCATAAAAGTAGTAACAGAGCCGATGAACTGTGAAAGCTTTCTCAAGTTCATCGGCTCTGCGTCTGTGCGTCTGGCTCTTTGATGACGGTTACTTGTAAATTCTCGACTTCAATTAAAGTTTCCTGTCTACATTTCGGGCAGTAAAGAGGATAGTTTTTCAAAACTGTGTCTTCTCTGATTTTGTTTCGGGTTTTGTTCCCACAAAGAGGACATAAAATCCATTGGGAATTTATACTCAGCATATTATCCTCGCCTTATAAGGTCATGTAACCGATTATCTGTAACAAATTTCTTTTTTCTGGGGTCACCCTCTGCACGATAGATTACTAAGCTGTCTAAATCAAATATTGAACTCCAAACTGTTTCAAAATCTGGCTCATCATCATATTGGCACATAAACCCATAATCACCTTTTAAGAGATGTTCGGTAGTTTCAATGTATTCATCTTTTATGCGTTCCGAAGAAAAGCTGTCTAATACTGTCCTGTAACGCCTGTGCGAGTCATAATCATTTCCTTTTGCATCGTCATATGGTTTCATCTCATCAGATGTAAAACTATTAACAGTACAAACAATACTGCCATTTTCAAAAATTTCTGCCGCCCGAACTTTTTTGAGAATTGGCGTACATTCAACCACTACCATATTGCCTTTTTTATCTGCAAGTAAAATATTGCAGTTAGAAGATACTGGCAAGCCCATAAGAAGGGAAACCGCCTGTTCGGTATTATCTGCCTTTTCAAGCAAATATCTTACAATAAAGCAAGAATTGAAACCTGCTTTTATCTTTTCAAGGTCGGTCATTACAAAAGTCATTGCTACAGCAAATCCGTGTTCATTCACTCCTTCTTCGCCGTTAATGAAAGAGGAAGTAGTGATATTGAACCTGTTTCCATTTTTCGGTGCATAGATTTCACTTTTGCTTCCTTCACGCAGATAAGGTGGTAAGTCATTATTTCTACCGTATATTGTTCTGCCATTGCTTGAATATGCAAAAGCAGTACAGCCCCTAACCTCAACGGGGATGTTGTTCTCCAAGTTATACATACAGCAGCCCATACACAACATCCAAGAAATGAAGTGTAGATAATCTGTGCCAATGGCGTCACTTACGCCTCTTACTTCCTCACATATCTCTGGGAAAAACTTTCTTAAAATTTCTTCGCTTTGTTTCCCGTGTTCCAATTGAAAATTATCCAACTGGAGTGGAAAGGAAATATGAGCTTTTTGAAATATGTTTCCTCTTTTTACGCCCATCTGATAATGGTCGCCTTTTAATCTTAAATGATACATACTTAAATCTCCTTTGCTTTTTTGATTGCAATCCACACCTCGGAATGTCCTTTGGATGGCTGTCCTTTGCAGACTGGATATATTTCAACATCTGGAAGTCCTGCATATTCATAACCAGAAAACGGTAGAAATTCTGTCAAAAATCTGCGAAAAACACTCTGCACATCTTCCTTAAATACTCCGTCGTTTTCAAAAACAACCCACATACCCTCTGGTATCATGTATTCTACCATTCCCTCTGGCACGGGAATGTTGCTCGAAACAGCGATATAATAATATATATCCTCTGGATTATTATAAACGCTGACTCCTAAAATGCCGTCTGGATTTTTGTTTGATAGCTCTGCTAATTTGGAGATACTGCCATCCAATACTGCCTTTTTCCAGAACGCAGGAACATTCCGCATATTTTCCTCTGCATCTTCAACAAGAGGTATTCTAATTCCTATAATGCGAATACTTTTCTTTTCTTCAATGTGATATGCCATTGCACTGCCTCCCAAAACTATTATAGAAAATTGGATTGATGGATATGCACACAAGGTACATCCCATACTTTTTGCCGCTATAGGTGCTATCCCGTGTACGCTTTGAAAAGCACGGTTAAAGGATGTTGGAGATGAATACCCGTATTTGTGAGCAACATCAATAACCTTATTATCTGTTCTTTGTAACTCAAATGCAGCCTGTGTCATTTTACGGCGGCGTATGTACTCTGATAGTGACACTCCTGATACATAAGAAAAAATCCGTTGAAAATAATATGTTGAACAACAAGCTATATGAGCTGCTTCATCATAGGATATTTCCTTGTCTAAGTTTTCCTCTATGTAATCAATGGCTGCTCCAAGTCTTTTCAACCATTCCATTTACTTACCTCCTCATATATAAGCATACAAGAATACGAGCATATTTTCCTCGCTTTTCATGTCCGCTTTTGTAAACTTATCTATAGTTTATCCGAATAAAAAATTAGTTTCAAGTATGTCAAGCGTGCTTTAATCTCTTGTTACAAGAGATTAAACTTCCTATACCAAGAGATTTCACATCGTTTAACTGGAAGCCGCATCTCTGTAAAATATAAGAGTAAAATTTTCAGAGAATAGGTGGTGAGCTAATGGACGAAAGGAACAATAATTTTGACTTCGATTTTACTCCGATAGGACAGGCTATCAAAAAAGCCCGTGAAGCCAGAGGGATGACAAGGGAGCAACTATCTGGAATAATCGGCTATGCTCCCAGACATATTCAGTCTATCGAAAACGAGGGGCAGTATCCAAGTATCGAGCTATTTATCCAACTTATTACGATGTTCGATGTGTCGGTTGACGAGTACATATTCCCAGATAATGAGGTCTAGAAAAGTTCCGTCCGCAGACGCTTAGACGCACAGCTCGACAATTTAGACGATAAAGAACTGTCCGTTATAGAAGCAACTGTTATCGGACTATGTAAGGCAAAAGAGCCAGAGGAATA
>ULZF01012424.1_pt1 | contig 8553 bp, 10 predicted proteins | sample 1962961 | NCBI WGS metagenome assembly ULZF01 (sample SAMEA4835885, study PRJEB28245) | human gut metagenome | biome: gut microbiome; material: fecal sample | place: Denmark | collected 2008
CTTGATTTCCTCAATGCTCTTGGCGTTGGCGGTGGCAATCATCTCCGACATTTCGATTATCCAGTGGCCTTGTAACTTCCGGTACACGTTATCATCGTCCAGCTTCCGCAAATCATCGGAGAACCACTCGTCTTTTACAGCCAGCAGCCGGAAGAAGGTGGATTTCCCGGCTCCCTGACCGCCTACCAGACAGAGCATGACCTCAAACTTACAGCCGGGGCAGAAAGCCCGGTGGATGGCTCCCAGCAGGAACAGCCGCAGGGAATGGTAAGTGAAGTTGTCCGTGTCGGCTCCCAGAAAGTGACGCAGGCAGTAGCGGATACGCTCTTTCCCGTCCCAGACAAGGCCGTTCAGGTAGTCCCGGATGGGATGGTAGCTGTTGGCGTCTGCGGCCAGATCGGCGGCGTCTGCTATCTTTTTCTCGCTTGTCAGGCCGTAGGTATCTTCCAGATACAGCCGGATATATTTCATATCCGTGTCGGTCATGGCCTTGCTGCCGGTTCTGCGTTTCCTGCCGATGGGCTTTAGAAGGTCAATGCGCTCGGTCAGGAGATTTTTCGCAACCGCCCCGGAAAGGACGGGGTCATACTGGAACACGGTTAGGCAGTTGTGGATACTGTTCCGCACGCCGCCTTTCTCGGTGCTTTCCAGCATGGCTTTCACTTCCTCAACGCTCCGGGGCGGGGGTGCGGCTTCTATGGTGTCCGTCACGGCCTGCCGCAGTTCGGGCGGCAAGGTCTGCCATTCTCCGCTCAAGGTTCCTCACTTCCTTTCCGTAGCTGGCAATCAGGGCAGCCCGTTCCCCTATGTCGGAGAACAGCAGCACATCCAGCAGATATTCCACATGGGATTGTTTCTGCAAGGCTTCCACGAAAAGCGGGTGCCATTCCTCGTCCGGTGTCTTGGGGGCATAGTCCCGCTTCCAGCGGCGCAGCAGATTGTGATAGTCGGACAGTACCCGGAAACAGTGGCGCTCCATGCGCTTAAATTGCTGCTCCGGGCTTTCCTGCCGGGGCTGGGGGCGGCGGCTCCTGCTTGGCGGCTCTTTATCCTCATAGGGGATGGAGAAGTCCTGCGCCAGCATGAGGGCGGCTTCCTTGGGGCTGACGTTTTCCAGACGGGAAACAAAGTCAATCACGTCCCCGTCTGCCTGACAACCGAAGCAATGGAAGCGCCGGTCAACCTTCATGCTGGGATTTTTATCGTCATGGAAGGGGCAGACGCACATCCCGTTTCTTCCTACCCGGATACCGTAATGCTCGGCGGCCTGCCGGGTGGTAACAGACTGCTTCACGGCTTCAAATACATTCAATAGGCAAATCCTCCTGAAAATAGAAAAAGCGCCTGTCATTCTCACGGGGAAAATGGCAAGCGCCTGATTGGTTAAAGTTCCATATCCTGTTTTTGCTGGCGGCGGGGCGTCTGGCGTTTCTCTGCCTGTTCCTCCCGGATACGCTGCTCCCGGCCTTTGACAGCCTGCTGGATGGACGGTTTCTTTCCCGGCTCTGCGGTCTGGCGGTACTGCTCGGATGGCAAAACCTGATTAAGCCAATGGCGCACATCCCGCAAAATCTTTACATCCTCCTGTACGGCAGTCAGCGCTTCCGTCTTGGAAGCGATATTCTCTGAAAGCTGTGCCTGTTCCCCGGCCAGCTTCTTTGTGCTGTACTTCGCCCCATCAAGGTGAACCTTGAAATACCGCAGGGCAGCGTTGTAGGCGTCCAGTTCCTCCTTATGGTCGGCGGCAAATTTCTCCTTGGGTTTCTTCCAGCGGATAGCGGCATATTTCACATGAACCGGCTTGTTTGCTTCAAAGTTCCCGATATGGAAAAGCAGCCGGTCAATCTCTTTCACACGTTTCTCCATCGGCCTGATTTCCTCACGGATAGAAACGGCCTGTGCGCTGGCTTCATCCAGATAGGCGTCAAGGCTCTCCACGGTGGAAATCTCTTTCTGCCGCAGGAAGTCAAGGGCTTCCATGACCTTGTTGAAATCTCCAACAGTGCCTTTCAGCTTCCCCTTGGAAGTCCAGCCGGTACGTTCCTCGCTCCGTTTATCCAGATACCGGGAAAGCAGTTCGGGGATGGTCGGCTCCTTTGCCTGTTCCAGTGCTTCCAGCAGCGCCGCCTTTTTCTCTTTCAGGCCGGACAGCCAGCCCTTTAAGCTGCGTACCATCTGCCGGATAGACTGCATGAGGGAATTGGCGGCTTTGATGTCCCGGTTCAGGTTGCCGATGTTGGTCTGTATGCCTTTTTTCTCCAACTGGCTGACCGCTGGCCCCATGTGGACGGTGGGGATTTTATCAATCCCCTGTCGGGCATAGGAACGAAGGTCAAGGCGCTCCGGGCTGCCGATGGCTTCCAGATAGCGGTTCGCCGTGTCAGCCCAGCCCTGCCGCCATATCTCAGCGTACTTCTGGTCGTTCCAGTCCACGGTGTCCTCCTTGTGGCTTTTCCATCTGCCGGACGCAAGCCGGATACACTCGCCGTTCTCGTCAAGGTCGTAGACCTTCCGGCTCTTGGGGAGCCACTTGCCCTGTTCGTCCATCGCCCGCATGGTCAGAAGGATGTGGGCGTGGGGATTTCCATCCCCCTTGTCATGGATGGCAAAGTCGGCAATCATGCCCTTGGAAACGAAAAACTCCCGGCAGTAGTCCCGGATAAGGTCGGCGTACTGTGACCGGGGAAGTTCCCTCGGAATGGCAAGCACAAACCTCCGGGCAAGCTGGGAGTTCCATTGCTTCTCGATGGCTTCGGCGGCGTTCCACAAGGTATTCCGGTCTGCGTATTCCGGCGGGGCATGGGGCGGCAGCATGATTTCGGTGTGGACGATTTCGCTTTTATGGGAATAGTATTTCTGTTTCTGGTCGTATTCGGAAAACAGCCGTTCCCCGCTCTGGTAGGCGGCAGACGCAACGGCTGACTGGCGCTTGCTGCGCTGGATGATTTTCACATCAAAGTGCGGGCATGGCAAGTCACGTCCTCCTTTCTCCCGGTGTCCGGGCATAAAAAGAGCAGGGAACCTGTTTCAAGATTTCCTGCTCGGTGGTGCCGCCGGTGGCGGCTGGTATTCAGTTTTGATAGTTCAGGTCAGGGTGGCCCGATAAATAAGGATTTATTGGACATAATCATTTACTATTTTCTTATTTTCAAATGATAACAGGACACTAAATATTATTTCTATCAGTATCATCATTATTGCAAGAGTATAATTAGCAAAATTTAAACCAACTATCAAAGATAATATTGGAATAATTATTGACAATACCATATATGTTTTTGAATTATATAACCAACTGTATGGCAATAAATGTGCTCCGAATATCATAGCAATAACCATTAGCATTTTATCCGGCAATGTAGGATAAATCCACATTGCTATTAAAAGGTAAATCATTTGATTTGCAGAAAAAAGTATTCCTAAATAGTTTAATGGATTACTTTTATCTTGAAATTGTATTTTTAATATTTTAGAAATTAAAAAAGCTATAGGTAGTAATGGTGCAGTGCAACAAAATGTCAATAGATTTTTTGTTAACATAGGTAAATCTGTTAATTGTACGATTAAAACCATAATCCATATTACTACTGACGCAATGATAAAATGAATACCTTTCTGTTGCTTTTGGGCACAATCTTTTTTCAAATCTTTCAAGTTCATTTTTTAGCTCTCCTTAATAAATTCCAATTTGTCGTTGACTTCATTATACTTCATCGTTTCAGAAAAGTATAGCGGCCTATTGTAAAACTTGCTGAACGGGAACAGCTTGTAGCGCAAGGTGTTCTCGGGCAGCAAGTCCACAAAGGGGTAGCTGGCGGCAGCCAGCGCAGGGGAAGTGTAGCTTCCCCTGTGATGATTGGAACAGATTGAAAATCTGCGGAAATCATCTGCTCCCTGCAAGGGGCTTCCGGCAGGACGCAACGCACCGGCTCGACCGGTGTATAGTTGCGCCCTCTTTCAGAGGGGCAGTCCACGGGCTGCGGCTCTGAAAGCAATCATGGCCGTTTCCGGCCTGCGTCCTTTCCCTGAAAATCGCCGTTTCCGGCGAACACTTTTTCCATAAGCTGACGGGTGCTGTCCTGACGGAACAGCAACTTCAAGAACAAACTGACCTGTTCATCCGTGATGGCTTCCGGGTGGGGAAGGTAGCTTTCCAGCATGGCGGCTCTGGTGCAAAGCCGGTGCGTCCGTTCCTTCCGGGTCAGCGCCTTGGCCTGATGGGTCAGACGCTTTTCCTCCTGTTGCGCCCAGCGCAGCTTCTTTTCCGTTTCTTCTATCTCCTGATTGAGTTTTTCCAGTTTTTCATTCACAGGCAGCTATCCTCCTTCTTGGGAATGAGTACATATATCTTGTTGGGTTCCCCGAAGCCCTGACGCACTCGCAGTATCAGTCCGGCGTCCTCCAATTCATTCAGGGAACGCTTCACGGTCATGGTGCTGCGGGCAAGTGCCGCCGCCAGTTCCACGATGGGGAAATGGATAAATAAAATCCCGTTGGCGTCCTCTATGCCGGACAGGAAAACAATATCCAACATCCGGGTGTACATGACCTTGGCGGTGCTGCTGATCGGGAGCCGCAGCATGGCTCTCGGCAGCGGCATACAGGGCGGCAGGGCGGTGTCTGCGGTCATAAACTCAACTTCCATTCAATCGGTGTCCTCCTTTACTTTTCGTTTTGAGCGTTTGGAAAGATAATGGGGGCAGTCCACAATGACCGCCCGGAAACTCTGCTTGCAAGTGCGCTGGCATTTCCGGCAAAGGTCGTTGTACGTTACCCGCCCCCGTTCATTGAGGAAGAAGGACAGTTCCAGCTTCCTCTTTTTCGGCATTCTCGGCATGGTGCCTCCTTAAACAAAAATCCGCCCATTTCAGCCGTAACAGCCGCAATAGACGGATAGCAGATTTTAGTGTCGTGTTTCGGGGCGATTTTCAGGGAAAAAGCGGCCATAGAACCGCCCGGAAATCCCCCGTAGTATTACGGATAGGGTAGACTATGCCCTATCGGATTGTTGTGTTTCGGTATCAATTCGGTGTTCATTTTCGCCGGTTCTCCCTGATGTCGTTCCTGCCCCTGGCTCTCACAACGGCGTTTCGCTCCCTTTGGTACGCTCGTTGCGGTCAGGGTTCCTCCATTTCCCTGCCGCAAGTCGTTGCGCTACATCGCCGGGGAGCATATCCCATACAGGCCGGTCATTCGATTGGAATAATCCATCGATGAACTTACCTGTATCATAGAACATTTTTGTTCCCTGTGCCGTATATCCACAAAGTAGGATTTCATGGCGAAAAACGGAAATTTCCACGATTGCGGAAAGTATGGTATAATCCGGTTAGCGGCAGGAAAACAGCCGCCGGGAAGGAGTGAACGCCCTATGCTGAGAGCGACTACCATACAGGAGCGCCTTTGGGAGTTACGCAAAGATAAAGGCTTAAATCTGGAAGAATTATCAAAGCTGACCGGCATTTCAAAGTCAGCCCTCGCCAGCTATGAAGCCAAAGACAATAAGGAAATCAACCACGGCAATCTTATCACGCTGGCGGATTTCTATGAGGTATCTCTTGACTACCTGTTCTGCCGGACAGAAAACCGGGAGCAGATAAACACGCCCCTGATGGAACTGCACCTGAATGATGAAATGGTGGCGCTGCTAAAGAGTGGCCGTATCAACAACCGGCTCCTGTGTGAGATTGCTACCAACGATAAGTTTGAGCAGCTTATGACCGACACGGAGATTTACATAGACGGCCATGCAACCTCCACCTTCCGCACCCTTTATGAGTCTTTAGAAGAACAGCGGCAGACCATCATCCAGAAATACAAGCAGGCGGAAGATGATTTCTATTCAAAGACCATCCTTGCAGCAGAGGTAAAGGAAGAAGATTTTTTCTGCCATGTGACGCACAAAACATGGGACGCCATTCTCCATGACATACGGAAAGCCCATGAGCATGATATTGACAGCACGCCGGATTATTCCCTTGCAAAGAAGATGGCTCTGGAAATCCGAAAGGCTATTCAATCTTCCGGGGATTATCTCGGAAAGGTGTGGGCGGTCATTTTCAATATGCTCGGCATTGACTTTTACAAGCTGCCGCCGGATGAACAGAAGATATTGAAAAGGATACTGTCAAAATCCCCGAACATCAAGAACAGTCCCTTCAACTTCCGGCGCAAGAGAAAATGAAAAACTGCCGTTGTGGGAATGAGTGTTCCTGCAACGGCAGCTTTGTGTAATGAATTGAATTTTTACTTCAGTATTTCAATCTGGATTCATCATTTTACGATTGTTTTTTACATCTAAAAAATATAAAATCTGGTCGGTGAAGTGTTCCACCAAACTGGGCTGGATACTGCTTTCTCATTTCATCGGATACATGAGATTCCTCGCATTCTTCAATCAAAAATCCAGCATTTACTATAGTATTAACAATACTGGAAAATGTTCGATGATAAACTTCATAGTCCTCGACAACCCATTTGACTGTCCTTTTTCCCTCAACCATATAGTTGCTGATATTCGCATAAAGTCTTTCGCCCGATTCTGTCCGGGTATATCTATCATATTGACCATCCCATGCGGTTGCCATTGGATGAGACATACTAAATACAAAATGGGCACCATATTTTAATAGACCATATATATTTTTCATTAGTTTGTCTAAATCTTCGGCATAATCAAATGCTAAGGAACTTGTAATCAAATCGAACTGCTCATCAATTTGACATATATCTTCCAATGCCATTTGTCGGTAAGTAATATTTTTTGCATGGAAATGTTCCTTTGCATACTCAAGCATTTTCTCAGAAATATCAATACCCAATACAGATTCAGCCCCCATATCAGAATACTGCTTTGCGTGTTGTCCCATGCCACAACCTATGTCCAGTACCCTTTTTCCATCTACTTCTGGAATCATCGCAAGTAGAATCGGGGTTTCTATGCAATCATTGAAATTAATCTTGTTGTTGCGAAGATTCTTGAAATTTTCAAAAAAGCTATCATTATCATAAATATTTTGTTTTGCCATGTATTCTTCTCCCCTTGGTGCATTTTTGTAAATACTCCACGTTCAAATTTATCACTCTGCTTTATCAACAGAATGGTCTTCCTTCTCCAATTCTATTACATCCAAAATGCCACAATTCAGGGCTTCGCAAATACGAACCAGCGTTTCCATGCTGATATTTTTGCCCTTACCCATGTTGGCAATCATATTTGTGGTAAGACCGGCGGCAATCCGCAAGTCCTCTTTCCTCATGTTGCGCTCAACCAGCGTGTGCCAGAGGGGTTTATAGCTTATGTGCATTTATCCTCCTGCCTTTCTCCCGGTTCCGGGGTTTCTGTTCCCATTATATCAAAGTTCTTGCTATTCCACAAATATTTCTTGATACAACCGCCGGTTCCGTCTGGATTGTGCTTTTCCTTTCTTCTCTTGATTACATCTACTTAGCCATAAGCTGCTTAATGCCCTGGCTTTTTGCTTATGTGTGATAAAGAAGTAATAGAAGTGTAAAAAATTTTGCCGTTCCTATCCGGCACTTGCGCAGGGTGTCGGATAGGTCGGGCTTATTCTTCGGGCAAGTCAATCTTGCCGACAAAGCTATAATAAATATCAATGCGCTGGTGGCGTACTTCGTTCTCGTCATACTCACATTCATAGACAACGATTTTCTCCACCATTTCACGCAAGAGGGTGTGTGTCAGTTCCTCGATAGAAAGGTACTTGCGGACAACGTTCATAAACTTTTCAGCGTTTACCGTGGCTTCCTGTGCCTTGTCCAGTTCGCCCTGCAATGCGGCGGCTTTCTCCTTCAGTTCCCGCTGCTCGGCTTCGTAGTCTGCGGACATTTCCATAAAACGCTCGTCATTGATTTTCCCGTTTACATTGTCCTCATACAGACGTTTGATATAGCGGGAAAGTTCTGCAATGCGGCTCTGCACCTGTTCAAGCTGCTTCGTGGCTGCCGCCTGTTTCCGCTTGCCGCCCATTTCATTCTGCTGGATAAGCAGCTTCACGAACCGGGCTTCATGCTTCTGTGCATAGGCGGTCACTTTCCGCAGATTGTCCAGCACACCCGCCGTCAAAAGGTCGGTTCGGATGAAGTGCGCCGTACAGTCGGCGGTGCGCTTCTTATAGCTGCCGCAGATGTAGCAATCCTGCTTTCTCTTGTCGGTCTGATACCGCTGCTGGTACATCACATGACCGCAGTCGGCGCAGAACAGCAAGCCGGAGAACAAGCCCACATCATCGTAGCGGTTGGGGCGTTTGCGCTGCTTGCGTAACTCCTGCACCCGTTCCCATGTCTGCAAGTCGATGATTGGCTCATGGTGGTTCTCGAAAATCGCCTGTTTCTCAATGGGGTTGTCTATGCTGTGCTTCATCTTGTAGGACGGTTTTTCCGTCTTGAAGTTCACAAGACAGCCTGTGTATTCCCGGTTTTCCAACAGATGAACAACGGTATTGGTCGCCCACTTACATTCATAGCCGGGGTGGTAGCGGCGTATGCTGCCTGTGCGCTGGTATTCCAGCGTTCCCGGCGTGGGGATTTCCT
>ULZF01007734.1_pt1 | contig 8324 bp, 6 predicted proteins | sample 1962961 | NCBI WGS metagenome assembly ULZF01 (sample SAMEA4835885, study PRJEB28245) | human gut metagenome | biome: gut microbiome; material: fecal sample | place: Denmark | collected 2008
ACAGCTCCTTCTGCTCCGGTACCGTCAGGAGACTCACCACGGTGGGTGCAGTATTGTCATTGGTGGCGGATACGACACCCTCCGGTTTATTTAACATGTAATAGACATATTTTTGATAATGGATTTCTTTCCCCTGACAAATGACAATGTCGGTATCTTCATTGACCTTTGTCTCCGGCTTTTTGACTATCTGACCGTTTATCGCCACTTGTCCCTTTTTGATGTATTCCTTTACCTGGCTTCTGGTGCCTATATTATTATCACATAAAAATTTATCCAATCGCATGGACACTGATCTCTTTCTTAAGACTTAAAATTCTTTTTCCGGCATATAGTATACAAACTCTGCAAGGCAGTCTGCTATGAAAAAAATATCCGGAATCTGTTTTTTTGTTGTAATGACCTGCTGCATCCTGACACATTCTTCCTTAAGTCTTGCATATGCTGCCTTGGGCCTGGAACTTTGGTATGAAAAAATGGTGCCGGTGCTTCTTCCGTTTATGATCCTGTCGGGAACATTGATCCGCATGGGCCTGGTAAACAGTCTGATCCGACCGGTATACCCTTTGTTTGAAAAAATATTTCGTCTGTCCAGACCTGGAATCTATGTGATCCTGATGGGATTTCTGTGCGGATTTCCCATGGGAGCCCGTACCATTGCTGATTTTCGCGACAGACAGGAACTTTCTGTAACGGAAGGACAATATCTGCTGTCCTTCTGTAACAATCTTGGACCGGTATATTTTCTTGGATTTGTTCTGCCTCTGCTGCACCGGGAATCAATCCTGCCCTATTTATTCGGAATGTATGGTATTCCACTTGGGTACGGTATCCTTCTGCGTTATACAGTATATCGCAGGAAAATTCCGATGTCACAGACAATTTTCACAGTGTCAGCCGGTGGAACACCTGTTATGCCGTTGTTGGAAGCATTGGATGAAGCAGTGTATGCTGCCGGCAGAAATATTTTACAGCTGGGAGGTTATATGATCTTCTTCAATCTGCTGAATCTGCTGCCGGGGATCTTTCTTCCGGATGGTCGTGTCTGTGCTCCGCTTTTGGAGATCAGCGGAGGGTTAAGCATATTGGGGGATCGATGGCCTCTTTATACGTTATTGCTGCTACCTGCAGGAGGACTTTGCTGCCTGGCCCAGACCGGAAGCTGTATCCGAAATACCGGTTTATCTCTGACCGGATATTTTTTTCATAAACTGTTTCTTACCGGACTTACAGCACTTTATTATCTGGGATGGTTCCTGTTGCGCCCGGACACATTTCTGCGCTGAGCCTTCCGTCTGCGTTTCCGGTGCCTGCTCTGTTGGATCTGATACAGTAGAAAGACCATCAGAAGTAATACCACCAGAACGATACATATGACCAGGAACACTCCGAAATTTACTTCCTTTTTGCCTTCAGAGGATGATCCTGTATTCCCGGCTGCATCAGCCATGGTGATCACCGAACCGTAAGCGTCGGTCACCTGGGTTTCCGATATGCGGGAAGCCGCTGCCTCTTCTGCAGCCAGGCTTTCCTGTCTTGCTTCTTCCGCAGCCTTCTCCTGATCGACAAAAGGCTTGGCAAAAGTAATCGGTTCACTTTCGGTAAGCAGATCCGCCTGGTTATATCCACGCACCGTGATTACCGGTGTTTCTCCCTTAGTGAAGGACAGGGAAAAGGTAAAAGTATCTGGATAAGTGCCAGCCATGATATCCAGATCCGGCCAGGGGATCAGTTCGGAATAAGTCTTCCCTCCATCGGTACTGTAATCATAATACATCATGGGACAATCGTAGTCCGTCGCGGTCACTTCCAATGTGACCTCTCCGGTGTCGTAATCCGCATTTTGCAATGTCAGTACACAGACATCCGGTTCGGTCTGATCACGGATCGTAGCGGGAAGAATGGATTGCAGAGATACTTCCGGAAGATTATTCGCTTCATTGCTGTAATCTACCCCCAGACTTGTGCTGGATAATCCAAAATATCTGGCAACGGATAATGCATCCTCTCTGCCGAAACGTTTCCAATCCTCTTCGGTCTGGCAATAAGGGGTATCACGACTTTCGTCGACATGACAGTGCTCAATGATAGCGGAAGGAATTGATCGGGCGGTGCACTCCCGGATGATTCCGTAATAATCGTCTCCACTATTTTTTAATTTTGTCTTGACGCCGCGGAGGAACAGTCCCATATCTTTCATCTGCTGCATCTGTTCCCAGCCGAATTGATAGCCGTAGGCATTGTATGGCTGTACGGAAGAGATCCATACTTCGGAACCGAACAGGTCATGATCCACGGATGCATTGTAATGAATACTGAATAAAAAATCCGCATTCCGCTCTTCAGCGAACTGTGCCCGGTCTGCCAGAGAAAGATTGACATCTTCCGTATGGGTCAGGTAGACATCCACATTATCATATTTCAGTAATTCTTCATACATTGCCATGGCGGTAACCATGGTCATTTTCTTCTCCTGGACAATACCTTCCAGGGTTCCTTCATTTTCACCACCGTGTCCGGGATCGATGACAATGGTAACCCTCTCTCCGGTCTCCTGTGCTCTCGGAGCCGCAGTAGCTTCCAGCGAACTGCAAAAAAAACAGGCTGTGACAAGACTGACCGTACAGATCATTGTCCTGACAAACAGCCTTTTTTGTTTTTTACTAACTTTCATTATGTCAATTCCTTTATTTTTAAAAAACCAGCTTTCAGCAGAAAACTGGTTTTATGATTACATTACATTTAAATCATCACTGGCCTTGTCAGCGTTGTCTATACCCTCTAAGTCTTCATCTACCGGATGGAGTTCACTACGGTTAGACTGGATAATATCCCGATACTGATTCAGATTGCCGATCAGGGTATCATAATTGGAACTGGCCTGCTGTGTGGAAGCGGATATGATATTTTCCAGATGAGCCAGCATATCATCCATATACTGCATTGCCTGGGATTTTAATTCATTGGCTTCAATGGTGGCATTGTCCAAAATCTCCTGTGCCTGTTTACTGGCCATGGTGACCACCTCGTTGGCCTGGGCATATGCCTGCTGCATAATTTCATGTTCATTGATCAGTTCGTTGGTATGAACGGTTGCTTCATTGATCAGAGCTTCTGCCTTGGCCTTGGCATCGTTCAGAATTGCCTCTTTGTTGCTGATGATCTTCTGATAACGTTTGATCTCATCCGGTGTCTTCATGCGCAGTTCCCGCAACAATTCATCGATTTCATCCTTATTAACAATGATCTCGGTACTGGACATGAACTTAGGCTTACAGCTCTCGATATAATCTTCTATTTCGTCAATTAATTGTTCGATTCGACTGCTCATGAAACTCTCCTTATTTACACATTGCGATTGTCTGAAAGCTTTTTCTGACGATATTTTTCGTAAATCAGATCAGCTACAAAATCCGGAACACAGGGTGTGATGTCTCCGTCAAAGCTTGCAATCTGCTTGATGGCAGAGGAACTTAAATACGCGTATTCCAGACTGGTTGTTAAAAAAACAGTATCGATTTTGCTGTGGGAAAGCATCCGGTTGGTCTGGGCCATCTGCAGTTCGTACTCAAAATCCGTAATGGCACGCAATCCCCGCACAATGACATGCAGATCCTTTTCCTGTGCATAATCTACTAATAGGCCACTGAAACTGTCAATCTGCACATTAGGCAGATCTTTTGTGGCTTCTTCTAGTATCTTAACACGTTCCTCTACAGAAAACAACGGTGTCTTTTCTTTATTATTCAAAACACTGACAATTAAAACATCAAATATTTCCGAGGCCCGGCGGATGATATCCATATGTCCGTTGGTAATAGGATCAAAGCTTCCGGTATAAACAGCCCTTTTCATAAAGTCTCCGTTCTGCAATTATTTCCTGCGAAGAAATACATGCTTGTTGGTTTTGTATTTTTTTTCACGGGTTACTTCAAACCCAAGCTCCTCTACATAAGAAAAATCCGTATGCAGAGAGGCCTCCACGAGGATCAGTGTTTCCTCCGATACATATTTTGCATAACGCAGCTGTTCCAGAACTCTGCGTTCCTGCTCCTGATCGTAGGGTGGATCCATGAAGATGACATCCACGTGTTTTTCATAGATACCTGTCAGTCCTGCACAGGCATCCTGCTTTAATACGATAGCACGGTCTTTCATTTTCGTAAATGCCAGATTATCCTCGATACATGCTAATGCCTTCGGGGCATTTTCGATAAAATATGCTTTTCTGGCACCGCGGCTCAATGCCTCAATACCAATGCCGCCGCTGCCACTGAAAATATCCACGAACACACAGTCCGGAATATAAGTCTGCAGCATATTAAAAAGAGTTTCTTTGATCCGGTCGGTTGTGGGTCTGGTATCCATGCCCTCCGGGGTCTTTAACGGCAGACTTCTTGCGGTTCCTGCAATTACTCTCATATGTTTTCTTCTCCGTTTCTCTATACTCTGACCTTGGTTCCCTTGCTGTCACGCTTGCCGAGCTTCAGATTGTTTAAGACAAGTTCTTTTCCCTTGTATTCAATGGTGGTTTCCACGGCGTTTTTGGTGTAATACACATTTTCCACCAGATCGCCGTCGGATAATTTCATACCGCGGACACCGATGGCCCCTTTCTTTTTCTCAGGAATCTCATCTACAGCAAAACGAAGGAAAAATCCGCCCTTTGTCTGCAGCACAATGTTCCGCTGGTCCGTGAGTGCTGTTACACTTACGAGGGTATCTCCTTCCGCCAGTTTGGTGGCTGCAACCGTACGCTTGGTTACGTCAAACTCTCCGCCGTCCACTACTTTTAGCATGGATTCAGCAGTGGCGAAAATTACCTGACATAAGTTCAGTTCCTTCTGACTGGTGATATAGACCAGCTCTTCTTTGGCCTGACTGAAGTTACTTACATTATCGATAGGCACACCTTTGTCACGGAATTTGCCGTAAGGCAGATCCAGTACCTTGACGGTATGCATCTGACCGGTATTGGTAAACAGGCAGATACGTCCGGTGTTTTTACAGGTGAAGACGTATTTATTCTCTGCATCCGCGGCTTCTTTATTCCGTTCATAAGTAGACAGGTCGATGGTTTTTGCGTAACCAAAACGGTCCATCAGGAAGACTACGTCCATCTCTTCCAGTTCTTTTTCTTTATAAACAGCTTCCTGACCGTTCTCGATGACCGTCTTACGGGGATGGCTGTATTCCTTTTTGAATCCATCCAGTTCATTCATGATGACCTGCGCCATGGAATCTCTTCGGTCCAGTATGTCTTCGTAGCGATAGATATTCGCCATGGTCTCTTCGTGCTCGTTTATCAATGCTTCCAGTTCCAGACCGATCAGCTTATACAGACGCATCTCTAAGATAGCGTTCGCCTGTTTCTCGGTGAACATCAGCTGGGCTGCCATGATCTTTGACTCTTTGGATTTGAACTTGATCCCGTCCACCTTGCCTTCTACGAGACAGGCCTTCGCCATGGCACGATCTTTGGAGCCACGTAAGATTTCGATGACAAGATCGATCACATTGCAGGCCTTGATCAGTCCTTCCTGAATCTCCTTGCGCTCCATTTCTTTGGCAAGAAGATTCGTATATTTTCTGGTGGCTACTTCAAACTGGAAATCCACATTCGCCTTGATGATCTGCTTTAAGCCCATGGTCTCCGGTCTGCCGTTTGCAATAGCCAGCATGTTCACACCGAAGGTATCTTCCAGACGAGTTTTTTTATAAAGCATATTTACAAAGTTCTCGGGATCTGCATCCTTACGTAATTCAATTACGATACGAATGCCCTCCTTGGAGGACTGGTTGGAAATATCTACAATATCCTGGGTCTTTTTGGTCTCGGACAGAGCTGCTACATCGGATAAAAATTTTGCAATATTGGCTCCGATCATGGTATAGGGAATCTCAGTGATCACCACGTTGGTCTTGCCGGCTTTTCCTTTCTGGAATTCCACCTTGCCACGCAGCTTGATCTTACCGGTTCCGGTCTCGTAGATCTCTTCCAGTTCATCCTTATTAATAACGATACCACCTGTGGGAAAATCCGGTCCTTTCAGATAACGCATCAGTTCTTTTGTCGTGATCTCGTTATTCAGCATATACGCTTTTACAGCATCAATAACTTCACCCAGATTGTGAGGTGGAATGCTGGTCGCCATACCTACGGCAATACCCTCCGAGCCATTGACTAAAAGGTTGGGAATTTTTACGGGCAGTACGGAAGGTTCTTTTTCCGTTTCGTCAAAATTCGGTACAAAATCTACGACATCCTTATCCAGGTCAGCCAAAAATGCTTCCTGGGTGACTTTCTGCAGTCTTGCCTCGGTATAACGCATGGCAGCGGCTCCGTCTCCTTCGATGTTGCCGAAGTTGCCGTGACCGTTGATCAGAGGCATGCCCTTTTTGAAATCCTGGCTCATGACTACCAGTGCCTCATAGATGGAACTGTCACCGTGGGGATGATATTTACCCATGGTATCACCTACGATACGGGCACTTTTACGGTAGGGACGGTCATAGCGGATCCCCAACTCGTGCATATCGTAGAGAGTTCTACGCTGTACCGGCTTCAGACCGTCTCTGACATCCGGCAGGGCTCTGGCAATGATAACGCTCATGGCATAGTCGATGAAGGATTTCTGCATCTCCTCGGAGTATTCTGTTTTTATAATTCTGCTGTCGTCCATTTCTGGTCCTCGTCTTTCTGACATTACATTTCAGGATCTTATGATACTAGATGTCTAATTCCGCATCTGTAGCGTGATCATAAATAAAGGCTTTTCTGGGTGGTACATCCGTACCCATAAGAAGCTCTGTCATCTCGGAAGCCATACGTGCATCCTCGATCTCCACCAATTTCAACAGTCGGCGTTCCGGATCCAGTGTGGTCTCCCACAGCTGTTCGGCATCCATCTCACCCAGACCTTTGTATCGCTGTAAGGTAAAGGGTCCCTTGTGGGTTTTACGGTATTTTTCCAGTGCCTTGTCATCGTATAGATATTTTTCTTCTCCCTTGGAGGGCATTGCCTTGTATAAGGGAGGCATTGCTATGTACACATGCCCCTCGAAGATCAGGTCAGGCATGAAACGGTAAAATAAGGTAAGTAGCAATGTGGAAATATGGGCACCATCCACATCGGCATCCGCCATGATGATGATCTTGTCATAGCGCAGCTTGGTAATATCAAAATCATTACCGTAACCCTCGGAAAATCCGCAGCCGAATGCGTTGATCATGGTCTTGATCTCAGCATTTGCCAGAACCTTATCGATGCTGGCTTTCTCCACGTTCAGGATCTTACCGCGGATAGGCAGGATTGCCTGATACATACGGTTTCTTGCTGTCTTGGCACTGCCGCCCGCAGAATCACCCTCTACAATGAAAATTTCACATTTGGAAGGATCTCTGGACTCGCAGTTTGCCAGTTTTCCGTTGGAATCAAAGGAGAACTTCTGCTTTGTCAGCATATTGGTCTTCGCTTTTTCCTCGGTCTTACGGATCTTGGCTGCCTTTTCCGCACAGCCGATAATGCTTTTCAGGGTCTCTAAATTTCGGTCGAAAAATCTTACAATTTCTTCTCCGGTTACTTTTGCCACAACTTTTGCAGCATCCTGGTTGTCCAGCTTGGTCTTGGTCTGTCCTTCAAAACGGGGATCCGGATGCTTGATGGATACGACGGCAGTCATACCGTTACGAACATCCGCACCGGTAAAGTTGGCATCTTTTTCTTTTAAAATGTTCAACTCACGGGCATAGGTATTGATCACATTGGTGAACTGGGTCTTGAAACCCGTCAGGTGGGTACCGCCCTCGGAGTTGTAAATATTGTTACAAAAACCCAGGACATTTTCATGGAATTCATTTACATACTGAAATGCCACTTCCACAGAGATCCCGTCACTTTCACCGGAGAAATAGATCACATCATGAACCGTCTCTTTGGAACGGTTCATGTCTTTGATAAAGCCGATGATTCCCTCCGGCTCATGGAACGTGACTTTTTCAGGTTCTTCTTTTCTCTTATCTTCAAAAATGATCGTAAGCTTCGGATTCAGATAAGCGGTCTCATGCAGACGACTTTTTACTTCATCTTCCTTGAAACGTGTTTTATCGAAGATAGTATCGTCCGGCAGAAAGTTAATGGTGGTACCGGTCTCCCTTGTCTTACCTACGATGGGAAGCAGACCGTCTACCAGATCCAGAACGGGATTCCCCCGTTCATAACGGTCTTCGTAAATACAGCCACCGGTCTTGACTCTTACGGTCAGTCGTGTAGACAGAGCATTTACTACAGAGGAACCTACGCCGTGCAGACCGCCGCTGGTCT
>ULZF01012674.1_pt1 | contig 8298 bp, 6 predicted proteins | sample 1962961 | NCBI WGS metagenome assembly ULZF01 (sample SAMEA4835885, study PRJEB28245) | human gut metagenome | biome: gut microbiome; material: fecal sample | place: Denmark | collected 2008
AACACCATTGGCATCACCTACGGAAAACGCGGCATTGAAGTGGATGAAAATATGCAGACTTCCGTTCCACACATCTATGCCATCGGTGATGTCAACGGCCTTTTCCAATTGGCCCATGCCGCGACTTTCCAGGGGCGACGTGCACTCAACCACATTTTGGGACGCAAGGACAACATCCGTTTCGACCTGATACCATCGGCCGTATTCACCTCTCCACAATTGGCATCCGTCGGTTTGCGAGAAGAAGACGTAACCGAACACAAGCCACTGGTATATAAATCCTTCTATCGTGCCAACGGCAGGGCGCTATCCATGGATGCCGATGAAGGATTTTTGAAAATTGTCTGCAACGAAGAAGGACGCGTGCTCGGTGTCCACATCATGGGCGAACAGGCTTCTGAACTCATTCATGAAGCAACAGTCTTGATGAATCTTGGCGGCACTATATCGCAACTTGGCGACATCATTCATGCCCACCCAACGCTCTCAGAAATGTACAGGGCTGCAGTCTCTTAAACAAAGGCGGCCAAAAAGACACTAAAAAAGGAATGGACGAGAAATTTGCGTTCTCGTCCATTCCTTTTTATGTTAGCAGATACTCAAAAAAATAGGAGCATCATCAGCTTATATCAATTCTCATTTAATCATATCAGTACCCATATAAGGCTGCAAAGCCTTTGGTATCTTGATACCATCAGGAGTTTGAAAATCTTCAAGCAAAGCTGCAACGATGCGCGGCAAAGCAAGAGCCGAACCGTTCAACGTGTGGCAGAGCTGGATAGATTTGTCACCCTTGCGGTAACGACACTGCAAACGGTTTGCTTGATAAGTATCGAAATTTGAAACAGAGCTGACCTCCAACCAACGTTTCTGCGCTTCGCTATAAACTTCAAAGTCATAGCATAATGCAGCCGTGAAGCTAATGTCACCACCGCAGAGACGCAAGATGCGGTATGGAAGTTCCAGTTTCTGAAGAAGGCCTTCCACGTGGTCAAGCATCTCCTGATGTGATTGTGCAGAATGCTCTGGCTTGTCAATGCGAACAATTTCTATTTTTGAGAACTCGTGCAAACGATTCAAGCCACGAACATCTTTTCCGTAGCTGCCAGCTTCACGACGGAAACACTCAGTATAAGCACAATTCTTGATAGGCAACTGGTCTTCAGAGAGGATGACGTCACGATAGATATTCGTGACAGGAACTTCAGCCGTCGGAATGAGGTAAAGATCGTCAAGATTGCAGTGATACATCTGTCCTTCTTTGTCCGGAAGCTGTCCAGTGCCATAGCCAGATGCTGCATTTACAACCGTTGGAGGCATAATCTCCGTATAACCTGCTGCGCGAGCTTCATCAAGGAAGAAATTAATCAAGGCACGCTGCAAACGAGCGCCCTGACCTATATATACCGGGAAACCGGCACCAGAAATTTTAACACCGAGGTCGAAGTCTATGAGGTTGTATTTCTTTGCCAATTCCCAGTGAGGCAACGGGTTCTCAGGGAGCACAGTGTCGTGTCCGCCTGTTTTGACAACGAGATTGTCTTCTGCACCATTTCCTTCAGGAACGATGTCGTATGGAACATTCGGAATGGTATAAAGCAACTGCTTGCGTTCCTCAATGGCATTCTTCATGTCTTCTTCGAGCACAACAGTCTGCTTTTTAATTTCAGCCACACGGGCTTTGGCAGCCTCTGCCTCTTCCTTTTTACCTTCTTTCATCAGCATGCCAATGCTTTTTGAAATGTTTTTCACTTCAGAAAGCAGGCTGTCGAGCTCCGACTGCGCAGCCTTGCGCTTATTGTCAAATTCAAGAACCTTTTCAATGGCTTCGCGAGCTCCGGCAAAATGTTTCTTTTCCAAACCGCGGATTACAGTTTCCTTGTCGTCTGTAATTTGTTTGATAGTCAACATGGCGAATATCTTTTTTATTGCGGCGCGCAGTCGCCGCCTGCCCATTGTGGACACTTGGCAACTCCGTTGTCGCAGATTCATTATAATTTACGTGGCAAAAGTACATATTTATTTTCAGATTTTACTACTTTTGCGTGTCGAATGTATATTAAAAAGCGACCTAAAACACACTGATTCAAGAATCCGCGTGTTTCGCAATATGAAATACACCCACTTATTGACATCAACATCAGCAACAAAATATAATCCGAATAAAACATGAACACCGAGAATGCCGAAACCGACAAGTTTCAAGAAGAAGCCATTGCGCCAATGCATACGGCGGAACATTTGCTCAACCGAACAATGGTAAACAAATTCAGATGTGAGCGATCGCGTAACGCGCACATAGAACGTAAGAAAAGCAAAATCACCTACATCCTGCCTGTTTGCCCTTCCGAAACAGAACTGGAGGAAGTGGTGACAACAATGAACCAACTGATAAAAGACGACCTGCCCGTTGTTGACGAATATTGCGACAAAAACAATTTGCCAAATGGCGTTTCCTTAGACCGACTGCCAGCAGACGCGGCATGCGATTCAAAAATTCGCCTGGTGCGCATCGGTAACTATGACATCTGTCCTTGCATCGGTCTGCACGTCAACCACACTGGAGCCTTAGGGCAATTCATATTGCTCGGTACAAACTGGGATGAAGAGAAACACACGTTTAGAATCCGTTTTAAACTCAATGCCATGAAATAAAAAGAATCTCTGCGCCATATAAAAAAAGAGGACCCACCATAGGCCCCACCCTCAAAAAAAGCAGGATTCTCATAATCGTTTGTAATCCTACGTTTGTAGAAAATAAAAAAGGAAAGACTTAACATCTTTCCTTTTTGTTGCGGAGGCTCGACTCGAACGAACGACCTCCAGGTTATGAGCCTGGCGAGCTACCAACTGCTCCACTCCGCGATGTAGTGTTTGTTTCTTGTTTGCGAGTGCAAAGTTAGCACTTTATCGCCAATCAACCAAATATATTCCCATCTTTTTTCAAACGAAACATCAATATTATTACCGACGAATTATACAGCCATCTAATATTCAGGCGATTACTATCAATTCTTTTGTGAAACTTTTTTCAAAAACCTCATTTCGCCTCAAACATCAATATTGCCCAAAAGATTAAAACAGCCTTACTACGACCATAAAATCAATGCAACATCCACATCATTAGCACATCCACCGCTAAAGGCGGGCACCTCCAATCATCAAGAAAACACACTCCTATTATCATATGTATATAGAGATGACCGAAAAATTTCAGTACATTATCGCATTATCCTTTAATTTGAAACGCAACGCAGAACATCATACTTATCAGAATACAACGTTCCCATCGCTAATTGACTCTGCCACGCCTCTCGTGTTAGCAGACACAAGCCCACATTGATACAAAAAAGTGGAAGCCATAAACATATATTTGCAACATACACAGAGAGTTTTAAACCTTAACAAGGCCAATATCACACCAAAAACCACATAAAACAGCCATCTCAAAGGCAATTCGCAAAAATATTTTATTCAGAGATGGTTGTTTTATAAAAAAAAATGTACCTTTGCATCGAATATATACACTAAATATTATTACTTCGACGGCAATTCGCAAAGGCAGTAATGCCAAAGACGGATTTCTAAATAGAAAAAAATTGTTTAACTTAATATTATAATTATGAGAAAGTTATTATTAACACTCGCTGTTCTCGGTCTGTCAACAGCAGCTATGGCTCAGGAAACAGAAGTTCCTACCCACAAGTACAGTGTTGCAACAAACTCATTTTGGGCAAACTGGTATGTTTCTGCAGGTGCAGAATATAACGCAGCCTACACCTCACAGGAACAGGGCGTAAGCAAGAATCCATTTAGCACAAAGCGTGGCGTTGCTGGTTTTAACGTAGCCGTTGGCAAATGGTTCACCCCGGGTATCGGTCTCCGCACCAAGTTCCAAGGTCTTTGGGGCAAGCAGGTCAACACAGAAACCGACCACCACACATATAACTATTGGGCCATTCACGAAGATGTGACTTTCAACCTTTCAAATCTTCTCTGCGGCTACAATGAAAAGCGCGTTTGGAACTTCATTCCTTACGTTGGTATCGGTGTGGGTCGCAACATGTCTGACAACACCTACGACATCGTTTACGCTGCCGGCTTGCTCAACAACTTCCGCGTAAACAAGCGCGTTCAGATTTTCGCTGATTTGAACGTAAACGCAGTTGAAGGTTCCTTCGATGGTGCTAAACCAGACAGCTGGTCAGGTTTCCAAAAGAACAAGAACCGTCACTGGGACAAGCAGTTTGGTGTAAGCGTAGGCGTTACTTACAACCTCGGCAAGTGCACATGGGAAAAGGCTCCAGATGTTGATGCCTTGATGGCAATGAATAAGGAACAGATGGACGCACTTCAGTCATCTCTGAAGGAACAGCAGGATGAAAACGCACGCCTGCGCGATCTCCTCGCCCAGCAGAAGGCCAACTCTAACGTTCAACCGGAAATCAAGGAACAGTTTGTTGCAACTTCTCAGTCTGTATTCTTCAACATCGGTTCTTCTCGCATCGCCAGCCGCAAGGATTTGGTTAACGTGAAGGAAGTTGCTGAATATGCCAAGGCAAACAACCGCAAGATTGTTGTTACTGGTTATGCAGATAGCAAGACAGGTAGCAAGGCATACAACCAGAGCCTCTCTGAAAAGCGTGCTCAGGTCGTTGCTAACGAACTCGTTAAAATGGGTGTAAACCGCGACAACATTGTTGTTGAAGGCAAGGGTGGTGTTGACACAATCTCTCCATTCTCTTACAACCGCCGTGCCACTGTGAAAATCCAGTAATGGCGCTTACATTACGCAACAAAAAGCGTAAACAAAACAAGATGACATTACAATGAGAATCATGTCATTCTCATCCTAACCAAGTAGGAGATAAACACCAATCACAGGTGTTTATCTCCTACTCTCTTTTTATGCCGACATGCAGCATTAAATAACATATCATGATTTTGTTGAGAATCTCGACAAACCCCTTGCCTGCCCACGCTTTCTCATTGACATTATAGAAAAAAGATCCATTTTAGACAACCAAAACTACTACGACAACGACTAAGACTTGTCAGCGCACACGGGACGAGAGACGTTCGCATCTGGGACGAGAGACACACGCATCTGGGACGAGAGACACACGCACCTGGGACGAGAGACGATCGCATCTGGGACGAGAGACGCACGCACCTGGGGCGAGAGACGCACGCACCTGGGACAACGCACAAGTGAACACGGGATGACATTCGCTGACAAGCATAGGTAACAAAACAAATATAGATTTCAAGATGGAAGTACCATCAATAATAAATAAAACGGTTATTAATAAATACATAAGGCGTATTTATCTAAAGACAAAAGGCATCAAAAAAATAACTTGACAGGCGGAACAATCTGTTCATTCGCAATGAAAGACTGTTCCGCCTGCTTTAGCTCATAAAAATAAAGGTCAAATCAATTTACTTACACCCTTTATTCGTTTTGACATTCATAAAACCTACTGATTCCGCTACGGAAACAAGTCACAAATACAGCAGAAACGCTATGATTATTTTAAAGCTTGTTCATGAACCCCGGCAACAGCACGCCCGCTTGGGTCATTTAGATGAAGAAAAGATTCGTCCCATTGAAGGGCCTCCGCAGAAGAACAAGCCACACTTGGTACACTCGGTACGGTTTTGGCCGCGCTCTTGCTCGGGAAATATTCCTCAAATATAGAACGATAGTAGTATTCCTCCTTACTCAACGGAGGGTTAATGGGAAAACGTTCTGAAGCTTTCGACATATCCTCATCAGACACCGCAGCCGCAGTGACCTGCTTTAAAGTGTCAATCCAGCTATATCCTACGCCGTCGCTAAACTGCTCTTTTTGACGCCAGAGAACATCTTCTGGCAACTTATCTGAAAACGCTTCGCGAACGATTTTCTTTTCAATGGTTGTTCCCGAACACATCTTGTCTACCGGGTTGCAATTCATGGCAACGTCGAGAAATTCTTTATCCAAGAATGGCACACGCCCTTCAACACCCCATGCGCTCAACGACTTGTTTGCTCTCAGACAGTCGTAGAGATAGAGCTTTGAAAGTTTCCTCACAGTTTCCTCATGGAAAGCCTTTGGAGACGGGGCTTTATGAAAATAAAGATATCCACCAAATATCTCATCGGCCCCTTCGCCGCTGAGCACCATTTTAATCCCCATGGATTTTATGACACGTGCCAATAAATACATGGGTGTAGATGCTCTCACGGTGGTCACATCGTAGGTTTCAATGAAATAGATGACGTCACGCACAGCATCAAGTCCTTCCTCAATCGTATAATTAATCTCATGATGTATAGTGCCTATATGTTTCGCCACCTCACGTGCCTTGTCCAAGTCTGGAGCCCCCTTCAAGCCAACGGCGAAAGAATGTAGCTGCGGCCACCACGCATCCTCCCGACTCTCCGTTTCAACACGCTTTGAAGCATACTTTTTGGCGATAGCGGAAATAACGGAACTGTCAAGACCACCAGAGAGAAGCACACCGTAAGGAACGTCGCTCATGAGTTGCCGTTTGACAGCAGCCTCCAAAGCATCACGAATTTGAGAGGAAGACACATGATTGTCTTTGACATTATCGTAAATTTCCCAATCACGTCTATACCATTTTTTCTGCACTCCTTCGCTTCCAAGATAATAGTGGCCGGGAAGAAACACTTCATAATCATCGCAAAAGCCCTCCAGCGCTTTCAATTCACTTGCCACATACACCTTGCCTTCTTTATCCTTTCCAATGTAAAGAGGGATAACACCGATGGGATCGCGCGCAATCAAAAAATCATCTTTCTCCTCATCGTAGAGTGCAAAAGCAAAAATGCCATTAAGATCCTCAAGAAAATGAATGCCTTTGTGCCTGTATAGCGCCAATATTACCTCACAGTCGGATTCGGTTTGAAATTCATATCCCTTTTCCTTCATGGTCCTACGTATGTCCTGGTGATTATAGATTTCGCCATTAACAGCAAGCACTTGTTTTCGATCTGGTGAAAACAAAGGTTGCTTTCCGCTATGAGGGTCTACAATTGAAAGACGCTCATGGCAGAGTATGGCGCTCCCGCCACAGTAGATTCCGCTCCAATCCGGCCCTCTATGACGGATTTTTTTACTCATTCCAAGAGCCTTTTCACGCAGTTCCTTTGTCTGTACTTTTACATTGAATATTCCAACGATTCCACACATAATGTCAGTTATTTTTATTATTACATTACTTTTGTCTTTTGCTATAATCAATTATATAACATAATGCAAAGTTATAATATTATTTCCTTACAAAAAGAAAGACATCCAGATAAATTTTTATCAGTTTGTTTATTTTACACTTCGACACTATTAAAATGTCATTTATATCATAATACATATACTTTTTAAAAAGAAAAGACCAACAGATTTTCAACAAACCTCGAAGTTTCCCTTAAGGAAATTTCGCCCTTTCTCTGATAGTCAATGAGCAATGAACATATCTCCCGAAAAGGAAAAATGCCAGGTTGCGCACCATTGTTTATGCCAACTTCACAGACTATCTGAAAAAGATTTAAGCACGAAACTAAGTCTTCAGACCATAAAAATCACGGCTTTGAAAAAAAAGTAGGCAAAGAATTTTGCCAATAAAATATTATTCACTACCTTTGCAACGCATTTAAGAAAAACAATGTATCGCCGAAATAGCTCAGTTGGTAGAGCAATTCATTCGTAATGAATAGGTCGCCGGTTCGAGTCCGGCTTTCGGCTCAAAAGAATTGGAAGAACATATCAATAAGATATGTTCTTTTTTTGTTTATAGACGCATCGAATCTGGGAAGGAAAATAAAAATGCTTTACCAGACTGGGGTAAAGAAAAACAAAAGGGTTGCCTATCCATATTAAACATGGATAGGCAACCCTTTTTACGTAAGAATCTTTTTAAAAAAGTCTACAACTTTATTATTATCAGTAGGTTACTGATTTATCTATTAACCGTCGATTTAATCTGCAAGCCTAAGGGCTGCAATTGTTTGTGAGTTGACTTAATCTCCAGTTCTCAAAACACTTTCACACCTTCCCCTCTGCCAATTATAAACATACTTATACAAGGTGGAAACTATATGGTCAAAATTTTCCGAAAGAAAGGTCGCATCGGTTGACATCAGTTTGAGTTCCAGCGGCTGAAGCTGCGACGTATAGGGCGGCTGCAGATAAGAAAGAGAAGAGATGACAAACCCGTTTCTTTCGTAAAAACGGATTCTACGAATACTGGTATGCTCCTTTGGAGGATCAACTTCCAACACTACAGGACAAG
>ULZF01026085.1_pt1 | contig 8296 bp, 8 predicted proteins | sample 1962961 | NCBI WGS metagenome assembly ULZF01 (sample SAMEA4835885, study PRJEB28245) | human gut metagenome | biome: gut microbiome; material: fecal sample | place: Denmark | collected 2008
CAGCAGATTGAGGAGATAATGCAATGCTTCAACGACGATGACACTCAAATTGCCACCCTCGCACGTAAGTTTGACAAAGAGAAAGGCTTCGATGCGCTAAGCGACTGGACAAAACCGAAACTGGTCCTCGACAACCGCAACTATGCGCTCTACTTCTCACGTTCGGTCATACCATACATCCGTAACAAAGAAACAGGGGAATGGGCTGAATCGTTCCCGTTTCTTATGCATGTAGGCATGTATGCCTATCGTGCGTCAGTGCTTGAGGAAATCACCAGTCTGCCTCAGTCGTCACTTGAAATCGCAGAGTCGCTTGAACAACTGCGCTGGCTGCAGAACGGATATAAAATCAAAGTCGGACTGACCGAACACGAGACAATAGGAATCGACACGCCTGCCGACCTCGAGCGTGCAAACAAATTTCTTGAAAGCAGCAATTTGCCAAAATGATGCAACGCCCTGAAATAAAAGAACTGTCAAACATACAGATTTTCAAGCCTCAGTCTACAACACTCGACAACGGCATCGATATGAAATCAATAAGCATCGGCGACCAGCCGGTGTCGAGGCTTGACATCATTTTTGAAGGAGGCAGATGCGACGGCAGAAATCAAACCGTAAGCGAAATGCTTTCGGCAATACTCCGCGAAGGCACAACAAGTCTCAACGCGCAGGAGATTGCAGAGGCCCTCGACTACCACGGCGCATGGCTCGGATGCGACGCTTCGTCACACAATGCCACGCTGTCGCTCTATTCGCTGAACCGCAACTTTGAGAAAGTGGTGCCTATTCTTGCCGACATTGTGATGAACCCGTCGTTTCCGGAGCAAGAACTCAGCAACTTGAAATCGCTTGCCGCCAACCGCCTGCGCATCAACCGGCAGAAAGTGGCATTCCTCGCTATGGAGACGTTCGCTCGGCTGCATTTCGGTGAAGGCTCCAACCTCGGAAAGGTTGTCTCAGAAAATGACATCGAAAGCATCACGACTGAAGAGCTATCTAAATTCCACAAGCAATGGTTTGCCCCGCAAAACATGACTGTCATCCTGTCCGGGAAAGTGGAAGGGCAAATGTTTGACGTGGTCAACAACTGCTTCGGCAAAACGCCCGTCACAGGCGCCCCACAGCAAAGCGCAACCGACAGCCCGTCAATAAAATTCAAACCCGACACCATTGTCGTCGACAAACACGACGCACTGCAGTCTGCCGTAAGGATGGGCATGCCAACCGTGCTTCGCTCCGACGCCGACTACATCCCTCTACGCATTCTGGTCACAGCACTCGGCGGATATTTCGGCAGCCGGCTGATGACCAACATTCGCGAAGACAAAGGATACACCTACGGCATCTCGGCATCACTGCTGGGCTATCGCAACAATTCTTTTATTTCAATCAGCTGCCAATGCGACACTTCCCACACTTGGCAAGTGGCAAAAGAGATAAAGACCGAGATTGAGAAACTGCAGAACGACACAATTCCCGATGATGAATTACGAAGGTTGAAGTCGTTTATGATAAGCGACCTGGCACGCACCCTCGACACGCCATTCTCAATCGCCGACTATTACGCGTCGCTCCACAACAACCACATCAGCACAGACTATTTCGAGCGGCAGCTGGCTACAATCAACTCCATTTCCGCCTCCAGCCTTCTCGACATAGCGCAACGCCGGCTGTCATCGGCAGAGATGCTAACTGTTGTTGCCGGTAATGCCAAAGAATTGTAAAACCACAAGAACTGACAAAGGCAGGACAGACGCCAACCGCTTCTGCCCTGCCTTTGATATTCAACAACTGTAATTACTTCTTCTCCGACTTCACAATCTCGTAGCTTTCAGCATCGATGTGGTAAAACGACAAATATGCCTTGCCTTCCTTCGCCTGACGCTCCGCTATCTTGTTGCGGTAGTCCTTCATTCGCGCGGCAAACGTGTTGATTTCCGACTGTCCCTGCGCAGCTTTTTCCGACTCGCAGCCCACTTCCACATTTTCTCCGTGCACTTCCTCAAGTTTGGCATAATCAGCCTCCATTTTCTTCACCGCAGCCTCGTCGATACGGTCTTCGACAAGCACACCTTTCACTCTCAACACCTTATGGATGGCATCCTTTTCAAATGCCTCGAAAGCTCCGGCAGCCTCCGCACGAAGCATACGGTCGTCCTTCGCGCTCACAAGAAATGCCTTGCGTCCGCCATGCTTGCACAAATGCGAGCACTCCCCTTCCACAACAATTGTGTCGCCAACATATTTTTCCGCGTTGTCGAGCACGTTGTCAACTGTCAGCGCCTCGTCGGCAACCGCCGCCTGACCACTGTCTGCCTTAGATCCGCAACTTGCCAAGAATATACTTGCAGTCGCCATTAATGCCAATAACGTTTTTTTCATCTGTTTGTTTTATTTTGAATTAGTGAATAATAATATCGGAATAAACACATAAATACCGAGAATCAGCGTCACAATGCCGCTCGCCACCGCCTTTCTACGACAACGGCGACAAACCGCAAACGCCACAACCGCCAGCACCGCATTGAACACCAGCACCATCCAACTTCCGGCAAAAGCTATGCGTGGATACACCAGCTGGTCGTTGCCCGACGTGAACGACAGCGTGAACGGGAAAACATACGCCTCCAGCTTCTCATAACGCGACTTCGCAATCTTCTCGCTGAAATTGCTGAGCAGCGACATCGAATTGTTGTCGACCGCGCAATATTCTATCTTATCGCCATCGTTGACATTGACAACCCAGTTGAATACGTTTGCCATCATGACTATCTTCTCCGTTTCCGGATTCCACTTAAACGGCATCCGCCGCATTGCATAAGTCGAAGCCTCAAGCATATACACATTGTGGTCTGCATCAGTGACAACGCCAAGGAAACGATGGTCGACATTCTCCGTGACAAACACATGGCGCACATCAATCTTTTCAGCGTCTGCCACACGATGCACATAAGGTCTGCCCACCTGCATTTTCACATGATAAAGCCGATGATTGGCATCCGCCATCAGATAGCCCTCGTCATACGGCTTACGGGATGTGACATTGGCATTCATCACCATTGCAGGAAATGCAAAGCCCTCATCTTTAAGCATCTTCGTGAATCGCGCACTGCGCTCAGGCAAGACGGCATTTGTCGCCATATCGACAAACTCCATTCCGTCAGACGTGAATCGGAACACCTCCGTAGCGTCTTCAAGCTCCAGACGCTCCGGCATCGACTCCATCATCATGTCTACCCTGGCATTGACACGGTTCACCTCCCGCGGACTGCTTACAAAAACCCACGAGTTTTCCTTAAATATTTTTATCGACACCTGACGCCCGCAGACAGTGTCGGGCAACTCATCCTTGCCCGACAGCACGGTGTAGAACACCTGCGGAAGCAGGCGGTCGCGCTCGTCGCGTGTCACCTCTTTCGACAAAGAGCCGTCAGCATTCAGCTCAAAATACTTCATCTTACCGTCATCGTCGTCGCTACGCGACGTGACAAACTTATCCGACACCGGGCTATAATAAACCACCTGCGACTTCGATGCCGACGGCACGGCAAAACCGACAAGCCACGGAAGAAACCATGCCAGAACCAACGTGGCTGCCACAACAAGAAATATGTTACTCAATTTTTTCATCATCAATCCTGAAGGCCCTCCTTAAACCGATATACCGAACGATAAACAAGCAACGCACACGACAGCGAGGCTACGACAAACAACAGCAGCACGCCGTTGTAGGCCTCCGGTGCATCGCCGGCAAAAAGCCATGAAACGACACCGACTCCAAGCAACGACAACGCCACCTTCTGGACTCGGCATCCTTCAATACACACCGCTGCGGTGAAAAAATAGGCAACGACTCCAGCCACAAACCACGGCGACATGGTCAAAACAACCCGCGACACGAGTTCCGGGGCAAGAATACGCATATCGTAAACCACAACAATCACCGACGTCACAACCGAAACCGCCACTATTTCAGCCAAACCGACAGCAAGCATGGCAAGCACCATACGGTTTTGCGAATACGGAAGATGCAACGTCAACTTAAACCGTTTCTGCACCATTTCAGGCAGCATCTGGGCAAGCCCCACACCAACGCCCACCGCCAGCGGGATAAACGTCAGATGATTCACAAACATATTGTCCTTCATCAGCATAATCTGCCAGATATGCTCTACGCCTTTCACTGTTCCAACCCGGTTCATGCTAAGAATCTCGAATCCAGCCATACACACCGACAGAAGCAGTCCTATCAAAAACACACCGCGTGTTTTCAACCATTCTTTATATATTATTGCCTTCAACATAGTTCTAATATTTACCTGTCAATCCTATGAAAATGTCCTCCAACGACAATTTTTCCTGTCGTAAATCCTTATACTCGATTGCTTTTTCCTCCAATATTTTCCGCACAGCCTCACCGGTCTCGAAACTGAACGTCTCGCAATTCTCCCGAATGCGCGAAGTGCTGTAGAGGCGGCTGTCGGACTCCAATGCGCTGCAATCAGCAGCCGTAAACGCATAACGATGGAATGTGTCCATCAATTCCTTCACTGGCTTCTGCACCAATATCCTGCCATAGTCAAGAATTATGCAGTCGTCCACAAGCCGTTCCATATCCTGGATGATGTGCGATGTCATAAACACCGTCTTATTCTCCGCCTTGGCATACTCACGCAAATAGTCGGTAAACAGACGGCGATAACCCGGATCAAGCCCCAAAGAAAAATCATCGAGCACCAAAAGGTCGGCATTCTGCGCAAGAATCAATCCCAACGCCACCTGCGACCGCTGGCCGCACGACATGCTTGACAACTTCTGGTCGGGCGTGACTTTCAGTTTCTCCATCAACTCATAATACGCCGCACGATTCCACTTTTTATAAAATTGAGAATAGAAACGCTCTATCTGTCCGATAGTCATAAAGGCATACTGCACATGCCCCTCCAGCAGCAACGCGATGCGCTCGCGGGTAGCCGCCGACATTTTTGTTATGTCTTCACCAAAGATTTTGCACGCACCACTCTGCGGGCGCAGATAGCCCATCAGAATGTTGATTGTCGTAGTTTTTCCTGTTCCGTTCTTTCCGAGGAGTCCCAAGATGCGTCCTTTCGGCACATCAAACGACAGATTGTCATAGATAATCCGCCCTTTACCATAGCGCTGAGACAACCCCTTGACGGAGATTACAATCTCTTCTTCCATTTGTTGACTTTGTTTACTTCTTCAAGGTGCAAATTTAAGGCAATAAAAACCGCCTGCAAATACCTAAAAAAGAGTATTCGCAGGCGGCTTACGTCCTATTCAATACCTAATAATTGTGTTATTCGGTGAAATTCATATTCTCAATCCGTGTAAAACAGATGTTGGCCCAGTTCTTGTTGGCAATCACCGAGGTGAGACACAAGCCCAAAGCGCGCGCCGCATTGACAATCATATCTATGTCGTCGACATAGAAACCGCTTAGAAACATCCGTCCTTTAGGTTTCATTGCCCGGGCGTAGACAGCGATGTCGTCGAGAATGATGTTGCGGTTGATGTTTGCCATAACAAAATCAAACGCTCCAGTCTCTGTCACCGTTTCCGCGCCACCAAGACGCAACTCCACTTCCGGTGTATCGTTGAGTTTTATATTGTCCACCGCATTTTCGTATGCCGCCGGATCAATCTCCACACCGACCACCTTCTCCGCGCCTCTCATAGCCGCAAGGATGGCAAGGATGCCCGTTCCCGTTCCCATGTCGAGCAACGACAGTCCCTCAAGGTTATTGTTGAGCAATCGGCCTATCATCATACTCGTCGTTTCATGATGCCCTGTGCCGAAAGCCATTCTTGGATCTATCACGATGTCGTATTCCGCAGACGGATAGTCGTGATGGAACGAACTGTGGACAACACACCGGTTCTCAAACACAATTGGTTGGAAATAGTTTTTTTCCCACTCGCTGTTCCAATCCTGACCAGGGATAAGCTCCTCTGAAAATTCAATCTTTCCCTCAAACGGATATGAAGCGACGGCATCTCTCACCGCTGCCGCGTCATACAGCTCTTTTTTCACATATGCCGACAATCCTTCTGCGTCGGGGACAAAACTTTCAAAATTCTTCTCACCCAACAGCGCCGCCAGGATGTCTGTTTCTGACTCCATACACGGTGTCATGTTAAACCGCACCAAATAATAGTCGTTCATTGCTCAATTGTGTTTTTTAATATAAAATAAAAAAGAGACTACCTTTATCAAGCAGTCTCTTCAGAGGTTCGTGGCGGAATCGAACCGCCGTACACGGTTTTGCAGACCGTTGACTAAGCCACTCATCCAACGAACCATTTCGTCTTTGCGATTGCAAAGGTAGGCAAAAGATATTTAACGTGCAAATATTTATTGAACATTTTTTCGCAGACTTTCATCCTCGTTTGGCAAAGCGTTATTTATCAGCACTGTTGCCAACAAGTATTTTTCTTCAGAAAATGCGCTTGACGGGATAAAATCGAACGCCATGGCTTTGCCGGCATGAAACAGTTTGATTCCGGCATCCGCGACATCGCACCTGCAGAAAGCCTCCCATCCTGTCTTTTTTACTGAAATGACGGCATTCTCCCCATCGACAAACTCGCGTTCGATTCCGCCTCCGCCAATCCTTACACGGCAACGGCGTATCGACGACACGCATTCCTCGCTCAACGCATAATAGAAATATGCAAGTCCGAGCATCATCGGAATCACGAAAAACTCAACCATAAGGGCTGCGTAGAGAAAATTCAGATTCCACAACGCCAAGACCGGGAACGGCAAGGCTACAAGCACCAAGAGCCACCATCTCCGCTTCAAATACAAAGGAAACAACTGCCGCATATAGGCACCAGCTGACAATTTATAGACTTCCGACTCTATCATTTAGACGTGTCGAGGAATGAAAAATACACCGCTCCGACAAGAAGCAGGAAGGCCACGATATGAGTCCATCGTATCGACTGCCCTTGAAACACGAATGTGGCGACAACCGTAAACACAACCAGCGTTATTGCCTCCTGCATCACCTTCAACTGAACCAACGAGAACGGTCCGCCATTTCCGGCATAGCCGATGCGGTTGGCAGGCACCTGAAACGCATACTCGGCAAGGCGATTCCCCAAGAAAACAGTATCACGGCATACAGCGGCCAATTCTTAGTTATGCCAAGCTCTCCCAAACGCAAATGTCCATACCATGCCAATGTCATAAACACATTAGACACAACAAGCATCAATATTGTCAATATCGCAGAATTCATCATTTACCAAGTTTTATTCCATACTTTTCATAGACAGCCATACTCTCACGACGGCACTGCTGGCTGATTCCCGTTCCGTCGGGTTTGAACAACGCTTTTAGATTGATATAATTCTTCCCGTTGTCATACGTAAACGAGAACACCTGTTTCTTCAACTCGTTTGCCTTGTCGCAGGCAGGAGCATTACCTGTTGCCGGGTCTGCTCGGAGATCCAAAGGCACACTGTCGACTCTGACCGGCGACACCACTCCGCAAGGAGGATATCCAAGCACTGTCCACATAACCATGTCTTTAATTTTTTCAGGAGTGCCGACACCCTGTATTGCCACCGAGGCAGAAGATATTCGGCGTGGGATGAAATCATTGTCTGTGACCCATTCCACAGTATCCGTCTCGAAATCTTTTCCTATCAACGAGTGATAATATGAGCGCGACAGCACCTCGGTCATAACCGCAGGAGTCACCGACGCGCTTGCCAGATACGGAGCAAGCAGATGTTCGGCTGTGCGGCGGCGCACATAGCCATATCCTTCCCCCTTCCTTCCCGAGTCTGAATAGTTGGTTCTGATCAGATAATCCCCCACGTCAAAACGGGCATATCTCCAATTGTCTGTTTCAAAATACGCGGCATTGCCATAGGCGTCTATCACACCGAAATTGGCTTCCACGCCAAGAGGCTTCGGCAACGTGTCGAGCAGACATGCGAAATCATCCACCGTGCGGCATTTTCCCAGAGCAATTGCCATAACCACTCCCTCTTTATCCATTACCGAGACCGTGTCGTTCTTCAGATTGTAGGACGCCGTGTTCATTATGGCAAACCCAGCATCGTTCATTCCCATCCAAGCCTCCTTGCATTCCTTGTCGGAACTGTTGAAAAGCGCCACATAAGGAATTTTTCCGGCGGCATCTATCCGTTCCACCTTATTGTTCAAATCGCTCGTGTCGCGATGCTTCCACAAAATTGGCCTGCCGTCGGCAGTCAGGCTGCCTGATATGATGGCCGAGGTGCATGCCGCTGCGTC
>ULZF01025718.1_pt1 | contig 8171 bp, 8 predicted proteins | sample 1962961 | NCBI WGS metagenome assembly ULZF01 (sample SAMEA4835885, study PRJEB28245) | human gut metagenome | biome: gut microbiome; material: fecal sample | place: Denmark | collected 2008
TGATTATGGCGAGCCGGTTTATGCCAGTGCAGCCGGCTATGTACAGCAGGCTGGCTGGTATGGCGGTTATGGAATTTATGCACGTATAAACCATGATTATGGCTATCAGACAGCATATGGTCATATGAGCCGTGTTGTCTGCAGTGCAGGACAATATGTGAAAAAAGGCGAGATTATCGGTTATGTCGGCAGCACCGGCTACAGCACCGGTCCGCATCTGCATTTTGAAGTTATTCATTATGGCGAGCAGGTTGATCCTTCCAGCCTGATGTAATTGTGACTGATAATCAGATATTGAAATTTTGGTTTTATGTCAAGTTTTGGGGTTTTTAATAATTTAATACCCTAAGATTTGTAAAATTACTCTTTACAACTTAAATAGCCTCTGATATAGTTGGTATTATAGCCAAGTATATATCAGAGGCTATAGTTATTTTGTAAGGAGTAAGTAAGTTATGGAATGCATGTATTCGTATATAAATTTGAGTATTCCAACCAGAAATTTCAACGAAAATATTTTACTTATCAAAGTAGATAAAAAAACATTTAATAATCCTTCAAAGCTCTGCTCTTTGAGCGATGATATAAATGAAAAACATCCGGAGATTGACGGTGTAAATATATTTATAGTATTTGCCGTAAATGACAGCTTACAGCCATATGGATATGCAGGTTATCCTGAAGCTGCCGAAAGAATGCACAATAAAAAAATTTCTCACGAAAGATTCGATTGGTCAACTGAGTTTCCTGATACTACAAATGAGCCTATTAAATCTCTTTCCCTGTAAAATATGCTGCATGACTTAATTTTTCTATGTGATCTTCACAAGAAAAATGGATATTACCAAATTCATCTTTAGTAATTTGCACAGCCGGTTTTGTACAACGACATAATCTATGAATATTATTATCCGGATATAGATAATTACATCTTATAAGACAGCCTTCTTGATCTTTTAATGGTTCTGACATTTATATTAAACTTAATATTCTGTTCCTTGATCTTCTAAAGTTCTGAAACCCAAAACTGATACGTTTCAGAACTTTTATTTTGTTATTACTACCTTCGATAAAACCATTTGAAATATTTTCGCCGACAATATTGGCTATTTCCGTACTCCAATTGGTAAAAGTAGTAATACAATGTTTAAATTCAGGAATAGATAACTGATTAGCTAGCAGGAGCCAGTCTCTAAGCTCTTTTTTAGCTTCAGTTCTTGTAACCTTTCTAAAAATTTCATAGAATCTTTCTTTCAATATCCAGGCTTTTTCAAGCTCTGGTGAAGAATTAAGCATCCTATTTAATTCTATTTTATCCTCGTCTGTCAATTTATATTCAGGTTTAAGTAGGAGATGACGGCTCCGCTTAAACCATTTTCTTTTTGCTTCATGAAACTCTTTCTGTATACGCTTTCTTACGTTCTCTAAGCTGTTTATAACAACTCTGATAACATGGAATTTGTCGGCTATTATCTTTGCTTCCGGAAAGAGTTGCTTCGCTACGGAACGGAATAAAGTACTCAGATCCATAACTACTTTTTTAACTTTGGCACGCTCGTCATATGTATATTCTAAGAAATGCTTACACAGATCTTCTGAATCTCTGTTAGGCAGTATATCTATTATTTTATGTTTTACTGGGTCGGAAAGATTGCATTGAAATTTTTCGCCGTCGGCATTACCTTTAAATTCATCTATCGCTATACAGCTTGGTAATTCTGCTTTAGGATAATTTATATTGTCGAACCATCTTATTATACTGCTTACGGATACTCCTACTTTTCTGGCAATAGAAGTAAAACTTTGCAAAGTCAGAGTTTCTTTGATAGATTCAAAATAAAATCTTTGAGGAAAATGACAATATCTTTTGATATATGGATTATTTTCAGTGAAAGTAGAGTTGCATTCTTTACAGATATAACGACGTTTACGGACAGTAACAATTAACGGTTTGCCCGCAACAGTTAAATCTTTGACAGTCTGCAACCTATAATCCTTAATATATGTGGTAGTATGGCCACAATGAGGACAACGATGTTCTTTTACCGGCATCTCAATAAAAGCTTCTAAATTACCGTTTTCCTCATTTTCTCTAAAATATTTTACAGTTACCCCTTTAAAAATCGGTAAATCTTGTGTATAATTGTCTTGAAGCATAAGCTGACTGGTTCTCCTTTGTAGTTGTGATTATTTTAGCCAATGATTATTTTACTACATTTCCAGCACTTATGCTTTATTTTTTTGCCTTTAATAAAAAATAAGTGCCGGTGGTCTCGATCTTATTTTAGCCCAAGACCCCAACACTTATTATAGAACCGAAATTTTTAAGTTCGTCGTGCTTTGTGCGACGAACTTTTTTTAAGTAAAAAAGAAATAAATTTCAGAAATATTATTTACATATGTTCTGACAAATGCTACAATGAGGGTGACGAAAGGAGCGGATAAATTATGCTTACGTTAGAAATGTTGGAAAAAATGCTTTTGGCAGCAGCAGTTGAGCTTGAAGAAAAAAGTAAAATGCTGTGTGAGCTGGACAGCGTAGCCGGTGACGGTGACCATGGCGTTACTATTGCGCGTATGGCAGAGTCCATGAAAAACAAGGTAGAAGCACATGACAGTGCTAATATTAAAGATTTGCTTGATGATTTGAGCATGGCTTTTATGAACAGCAACGGCGGCAGTGCAGGACCTTTATGGGGAACTGTGTTTGGCGGACTTGCCGATGCTGCACCTGAGGATGCTAAGGAAGTTTCTTTGGAAGAGCTTCACGCTATGCTGGCTCAGGCTAAAGAGGATTTTGAGGATATTTCCAAAGCTAAAATCGGTGATAAGACAATGGTTGATGCTCTGTATCCCGCACTTGAAGCAGGTATGACTGCCGAAGGTGATGCGAAGGCTGTCTTTGCAGCAATGGGTAAGGCTGCAGCCGAGGGCGCAGAAAAAACTGCTGACATGATAGCACGCTTCGGCCGTGCTAAAAACGTCGGTGAACGCAGCCTGGGTACGAAAGATCCCGGTGCAACATCTATTTCTATTCTGCTGACAGCGATGGCTGCGGCAATCTGATTTGCTGATAAAGCGCAAGCTTTAAAAAACAATAAATAAAAACGGAGGCGTCATTATGCAAAAATTCATTAACAATCCAGAAAATCTGACAAGTGAATTATTGGAAGGTCTTGTGTTATCTAATCCTGATATCATCACTCTGGAGCAGGGAAACCTCATTGTAAACAAGAAGTTGGCAGAGGCAGACCGTGTAACTATCGTAACCTTGGGCGGAACCGGCCATGAGCCTGCTATCAGCGGCTTTGTCGGCGAAGGTATGATTGATATTTCTGTTGCAGGTAATATTTTTGCTGCACCTGGCCCTCAGGCTTGCGTAGAAGCAATTAAGATGGCTGATAAAGGTCATGGCGTACTTTTCGTTGTACTTAACCATGCAGGTGATATGCTGACCGGCAACCTGACCATGAAACAGGTGAAAAAACTGGGCATCAATGTTGTTAAGGTTGTAACTCAGGAAGATGTTGCCAATGCTACGCGTGAAAACGCTGACGACCGCCGCGGTCTGGTTGGCTGCGTTCCTTTGTATAAAATTGCCGGTGCTGCAGCTGCTGCAGGCAAATCCTTGGAAGAGGTTGCTGCTATTGCACAAAAATTTGCTGATAACATGGCAACTATCGCTGTTGCTACTAAAGGTGCTACTCATCCCGCAACCGGTATGGAAATCGCTCATATTGCCGAAGGCACTATGGAAGTCGGCATGGGCCAGCATGGTGAAGGCGGTGGCGGTACTCAGCCGATGAAATCTGCTGACGAAACAGCTGCAATTATGATGGACGCTCTGCTTAAGGATCTGGACGTAAAAGCAGGCGAAAAGCTGATGGTTGTTATCAACGGCAGCGGTGCTACTACTCTGATGGAACAGCTGATTGTTTTCCGTGCCTGCCATAAGCTGTTGGCAGAAAAAGGCATTGAGGTTGTGGCAAGTGCTGTAGGCGAAATACTTACCGTACAGGAAACCGCAGGCTTCCAGATGTTCATTGCACGTATGGATGATGAGCTGCTTGGCTACTGGAATGCTCCGTGCCGCACTCCGTACTACAGAAATTAAGCAGGTGATTGAATATGGCAGATAAAGAAGGTAATGTACTGGCAAAAGACTATGGTATCGGCATTGCTCCGCCGGAGCGTCCGTTCCCGGTAAAGGGACACGCATCCGCAGGCTGGGGCATGCAATCTCGTTTGGGACAGATTTTTGCTGATGACGGCCGCACTATTATGCTGGCTTTTGATCATGGTTATATTATGGGCTCTACCGCAGGTCTGGAACGTCTTGATCTGACAATTCCGCCGCTGATGCAATATGCGGATTGCCTGATGACAACAAGAGGCGCATTGCGTACCTGCATTCCCGCTAACCATCACAAGGCTGTTGCTCTGCGCTGTACTGCTGACACCAGCGTACTCAAGGACGACATGAGCTTTGGCAATGTGGGCGTAGAAATTGAAGATGCTATTCGCATGAATGCTTCCTGCATGGCAGTTCAATGCTTTGTAGGCTCTGCAGGCGAGCTTGACTCCCTGCGCAATTTGTCTTATTATGTAAATATGGGCGAACGTTTTGCAATTCCTGTTCTCGGTGTTGTAGCAGTTGGCAAGGAGATGGAGCGTACCACGCGCTATTTCTCCCTGGCTACACGTCTGCTGGCCGAAACCGGCGCACATATCATCAAAACCTATTATTGTGATAACTTCGAACAGGTTACTGCTGCATGCCCCGTACCTATCGTAATTGCCGGCGGTAAGAAGATTCCTGAGCGCGACGCACTGGAAATGGCTTATCGTGCCGTAAAAGAAGGCGCAGCCGGTGTTGATATGGGACGCAACGTTTTGCAGGCTGCCGCACCGAAGGCTATGCTGCGTGCAATCCGTATGGTTGTACACGAAAATGCAACTCCGGAAGCAGCTTATCATGCTTATGAGTTATGGCAGAAGGATGTGGATTAAATGAAAGAATTTATGCATGTCGGCGTACCGACGACTGTTGCAAGAGAAGGCGAGATTTATGCAGAAGGCATAAAGACACATCTCATTACTCCTGATACCAATGAATTTCATATTGAATACCTGCGTTTCGAAAAAGATACTCCGTTGCCGGAAGAACTGCAGACCTTAGTGCATGTAGCTTATAAGGTTGATGACCTTGATAAGCAGCTGGCAGAAAATAAGGTTATTGTTGAGCCCTGGATGGCTGATGAGCATACCCGCATTGCTTTCATCATGAAGGATGGTATCCTGTTCGAATTAATGGAAGAAGTTAAATAAATGCTATCGGTTCATGAACGGGCACAGCTTGTAGCTGCTGCCCGTTTATATTATGAAAGCAATCTGACGCAGGCGCAAATTGCGCAACGCCTTAATGTGTCACGTCCGTCTGTCAGCAAGATGCTGGCAAGAGCGCGTGAGCTGGGAATTGTGCATATTGAAATCCGGGCCGGAGATGAGGGAAAGGCGGATTTGCTGCAGCGTCTGCAAGCTAAATATGCCTTGGCCGGTGGCTGTGTGCTTACAGAAGAACAGGACGAATTGACGCAGGCTATGCATTATCTTATGGCTGAAACCACGGCTGACAAGAGTCTGGCACTTGGCTGGGGTTATGCTTTGGGTGAGGTTGTGCTGAAGGCTGCGGACTGCAGCAGCTATACGCAGGATGGTATGGTATATCCGCTGATTGGTACGGCGAATTTTCCTAATAAGGGCTATCATCCGGATGAGCTGGTGAAAATATGGGCAAGCGCCTGTGGCAGAAGTTGCTATATGCTTGGCTGCAGTGCCTTTCCCGCTTCTGAGGAGGAACGTGCAGAGCTGGAAAGCAGGTCGGTTTATCAGCAGCTTCTGCAGCAATGGCATAGTCTGGATGCTGCTGTTGTATCTATCTGCGGCTATCCTGCCGTGCATGATGAAGCAACGGCAACCCGTTTCGGTGATGCGTTGGAACAGCAAAAGGCCGTAGGAAGCTTTTTGTCATATTATTATAATCAGCGCGGTGAATTCATCAGCGGTAATAATGATTACTGCATGCATATTCCGTTGGCACAGCTGCGCCGCTGCAAGAAGCTGATAGGCATTGGGCTGAATGCCGGTAATAAGGCGTTGCTGGGTGCTTTGGCAACAGGTCTTTTTACCAATCTTGTTGTCAGCGAAGAGCAGGCTAAAGCTTTGCTGAAATAATTTCATTGATGATTGACTGCCTCACACTATAAGTGTGGGGCAGTTTTGCTTTTTACAGGAGAACATGTAACTTTTTATACAGTATATATACAATAAAAGTTGAAATAAGGAAATTTTTCCAGAAAACTTTACAAATAAAGTATAAAAGCATAAAATAATCCTAACTACATTTATACGATAATTTGTAGCATGGAAGGATGGTAGAAAATGATTTCTCTCAAAAGCAACAAAATTAAAGCATTGGCAGCCGGCCTGATGCTGACCCTCGCCTTGGGGGCATTAGGCTGCGGCGGTGACAAAAAGGAAGCAGGCGCAAAGGCTGAAAAAGTCAATGTCGGCATTGTTCAATTGGTAGAACATGCGGCACTTGATGCAGCTAACAAGGGCTTTGTTGACGGTCTGGCATCTAAGGGCTATAAGGAAGGTCAGAACATTACTTTTGACAAGCAAAATGCTCAGGCTGACCAGTCTAATCTGCAGAACATTGCTCATCGCTTTGTAAATAATAAGGTTGATTTGATTTGTGCTATTGCAACTCCTGCGGCACAGACGGTAGCAAATGTTACCAGCGATATTCCTATCGTTGCTACTGCGGTAACTGACTACAAAACCGCTAAGCTGGTTAAGGATAATGCTAAACCGAGCACTAATGTAACCGGTACAACTGATATGAACCCTGTTGCCGAGCAGCTGGATTTGCTGCTGAAGCTGGTTCCGAATGCTAAAACCATCGGCACAATTTATTGCTCCAGTGAGGTTAACTCCCAACTGCAGGTTGAACTGCTGAAGAAGGCTGCAGCTGCTAAGGGAATTACCGTAAAGGAAGCTACTGTTTCTACTGTTAATGATATCCAACAGGCTGCCCGTAGCCTGGCAGGTGATGTACAGGCAGTATATGTTCCTACCGACAATGTATTGGCTTCCGCTATTCCTACTTTAATCAGTGTAACCGAGGAAGCAAAGCTGCCGGTTATTTGCGGTGAAGGCGGCATGGTAAGAGCCGGTGGTCTGGCAACATTGGGTGTTGATTATTACCAGCTCGGCTTCCAAACCGGTGTGATGGCTGCTGATATTCTGAGCGGTAAAGCAAAACCGGCTGATATGGCTATTCAGGCACAAAAAGAATTTAAGCCTACCATCAATCTTAAGGAAGCAGCTAAGATTGGTTTGAAGGTTCCTGAAGATTTGCTTAAGGGTGCAGATGTTATTAAATAATTAAAATTTGGAGCCTGCCGTTAAAAAAGCAGGCTCTTTTTTCGCTAAGAAGATTGGGAGGAATTGGGAAATGATTAGTTTGCTGATACCTACAGTGGCACAGGGCTTACTGTGGGCGTTGATGGCTCTTGGTGTATATGTAACATTCCGAGTGCTGGATATTGCTGATTTGACGGTAGAAGGCAGCTTTCCGTTGGGCGCAGCAACAGCTGCTTCCATGATGGTTGCAGGCTTTGGGCCTCTGGCCGCACTTTTGGGTGCCTGCATTGCAGGTATGCTGGCTGGTATTATAACCGGCATTTTGCATACTAAAATGAAAATACCTGCTCTGTTGGCCGGTATTTTGACCATGATTGCTTTGTATTCTGTTAACCTGCGCATTATGGGCAAGGCTAACTTATCTCTGCTTGGTGTGGATACTACTTTTAAAATTGCCAAGTCTATGATGGACCTGACGATGGCGCAGACAACGCTTGTTGTCGGTCTGGCAGTAACCGTTCTGGTGGGCTGCTTCATGTACTGGTTCTTTGGTACGCAGATTGGCGCTGCTATCCGTGCTACCGGCTTCAACCAGCAGATGATACGTGCTCAGGGCGTAGATACCGATGTAACGATTATCCTTGGCTTGCTTATCAGTAATGCTCTGGTTGCTGTTTCCGGTGCTCTGGTTGCGCAGTCCAACGGCTTTTCCGATGTCGGTATGGGTACCGGCACAATCGTTA
>ULZF01002900.1_pt1 | contig 7959 bp, 8 predicted proteins | sample 1962961 | NCBI WGS metagenome assembly ULZF01 (sample SAMEA4835885, study PRJEB28245) | human gut metagenome | biome: gut microbiome; material: fecal sample | place: Denmark | collected 2008
GATCAGTTCACTTGCCTTGGACTGATCTGCCAGCTCCGGATACCGGAAAATGTTGTTCGCGCCGCTGGTGTAGATCTCCAGATCTTCGTCTGCCTTGATGGCATCTGCCACGGCATCGATCACCTCACTGACGATCTCACTGTGGATTCCGGCCTGCTGTTTCATCGCTGCGATCATTCCCAAATTGATCTCCTCCATGGACAAACCATTGAGGTGTGTGTTCAGCAGGATATTCAGCTTCAAAAGCGTCTCATCATCCAGTTCCCGATCCACTGCCAGGATATTGTTCTTGATCACATTGCCTTCGGCAACGATGACTGCCAAAATCTGTCCGGCATCTACCCGGGACAGCTGGATGAACTTCACCTTGTTATGATGTACCTGCGGAGCACTGATCATGGTGGCATACTGTGTGTTCTGAGCCAGGGTCTTGACTACCTGTTTTAACAGGTTCTCCAGCTTATCCTGTCTCTCTAAGAGCATATCCTTCATCTCATTGACTTCCTGCTCTCTGGTCGCCATCATGGTATCCACATAGAAGCGATATCCCTTATCGGAAGGAATTCTTCCTGCGGAAGTGTGGGGCTGTATAATATAACCCATCTCCTCCAGATCTGACATCTCATTCCGAATGGTTGCCGAACTTAGATTCAGATCCGTATATTTCGAAATGGTCCTGCTGCCTACCGGCTCTCCCGTTTCCAAGTAGTTCCGGATAATGGCTTGCAATATAATTCTTTTTCTGTCATCCAATTGCATTCCATCACTCCCTTTGGGATTATTAGCACTCATCTAAAAGGAGTGCTAACATCTTCTTACCCTAAAATATCACTACCGGGTATTATTGTCAACCGATTTTCCGGAAAATAATTCTAAAGATTATTAATAAAATATAAAAACAGGACCGGCACTATTCCAGTACCAGTCCTGTCTCTAAATACACGGGAAGTGCCCGTATATATACCATTTCTATTGCGCCTCCGATAATGATCAGGAAGCATACCGCAATGCCTGCATTTACCAGCCATCTCGGAAAAGTCCTGCCTCTGAAGCTGATTTCCGAAAGCTTCTGAATCCCTTTTGTCATGTAATACATTAGCGGGATCAATGCCGGGAGCAGGTAACGTCCCTGGTTCTGATAATCTGTGGTATATGCATAATAAATTGTCAGAAAAACCGGCATGAAAATGCAATACAACATATTGATATGAAAGAACCATTCTCTTCCGGATATTTTACGCCGCTTTTTATAACGGATCAGATACAGAAGCGCTCCCACAATGCCTGCTGCAAAAAATACTTTATATGCCCGGTACAGCCAGATGGAGCCATATATGGACATGGAACCAAATGCCCCCACAAAGCTGTGGAACAGTCCGGACAAGGTATATCGTTCCCGGAACATTTCGAATACTGTATATCCCATGGAGTGATAGGTCTGCATCGTCAGGGGATTTACGCTCTCTACCGCATACTGTATTGCCATTTTTTCCCGGGTGGCAAGTCCTAACAGATCTCCGTCCAGTACTATATAACTTCGAATGAACCACCATCCGATTCCTATCAGGACCACCGCAGCAATAAAGCAGCCGTATTTTAACATCTTCTTCCAGTCATAAGAATAACCGCCACTCTCCTTTTTCTGTAAAAAGAACATTACAAACAGTAAAATGCAGCTTACGATATATCCATAAGCATTATAATAAGAAAGTGCGCATAAAATAATACCTCCGCTCATCCACAGGCTGTTCCGGACGTTGATGCCGTCCCTGTAGACACAGACCAGCGCATATACCATCATCGCCGTGGACAGCATGCAGCAGGAATCTGTATTCACATAGGTATGCATAAACAGTCCTTCCGGCAGATAGGTCACCGCGAAACAGAACAGCCAACGGAATCTGTCATCCTGAAATACTCTCTTCCCAATAAAGTATACAACAACTGCCATCAGCAGTCCGAAAGTCACATTCACCAGGCGTGCCGTGTACAGCAACGCGATCTCAGACTCCGTGAACAGGCTGACAAAACGCATGATATACCCCTGTACAATATAAGGAAACACGTTATACAACGCATAAGAAAATCCATACGCCGGAATCCGCACTTCTTCCTCCAGTCCCGTGGGGATTCTGCCGTATCTGCAGATAAACTGCGGGATCAGATATCTCGCATGCTCATCGGGCGGGTTGCCGAACAGGGGCGGTGTATTGGCCAGGGGCTGCAACAGGGCGATGGTAAGCGCCAGTGCCAGAAAACCCAGCAGATATAATGTGAGAATAATCTTTTCTGATTTTTTCTGCATTCTGTCATCCTTTAACATTGTGATAATAATGATACAAAGACCCCAAAGTGATTATTCAACTTTGGGGCCTGGTAAACTATTCAGACCCTATTCGCAAAACCGCACCTACGGTGCTTTTCTTTTGCTCATAGGGTTACTTCGTAATATAAAAATAAGTATATATCCTTATGAATGCAAGCATTCAACGTATATATACTTATTTTTTATTACTCTGAATAGTTTATATGTAGAAGCTTCCGGTGGTCTCTTTGTTCATTACATAGTAAACCATGTTCTCTTCGGGTTTTACATATAATTCTATTCTGGTCAGATCAGCTGCCTTCTGCTTCAGGTCGTATTTCCATACATCCTTTGCAATCTTCAGCAGATCTTCCTGAGAATAGGACTTGCCGCCGAACTGAACACTGATCTCGCTCTTTAACTCTGCTTTTTTTGCTGCGGGTTTCTTAGCGGTTTCCTTTTTTGCTGTCTCTTTCTTAGCTGCGGGTTTTTTAACCTCTGCCTTTACAGGTGCTTTTACTTCAGCCTTTGCTACAGGTGCCTTCTCAGCTTCCTTCACAGCGGTCTTAGTTTCTGTCTTAACTGGAGTTGTCGGTGCTGCTTTCTTCACTTCTGCCTTAGGCGCTTCCACTTTCGCTGCTGCTACAGGTGCTACAGTTTTCTTAACTACTGCCATGTTACCGTCTCCCTTCTGTACGAATCATGTACAAAAACATTTTCATTCTCCTCACAAGTACCGTATTCCGGTGCTCGATAAGGGTAGTGTATTCCTTTTCCCTATAATTGTCAACTGTTATGCGAATACAAGGAAGTACAGTAATACGATAATACCAAGTACGATCCGGTACCATCCGAAGACTTTAAAATCATGCTTTTTAATGTATCCCATCAGGAAACGAAGTACGAACAGGGATACAATGAAGGATACCACCGTACCGACCAGCAGGCAGGCAAGCTCCATTCCCGTGAATGCAAATCCGAACTTCAGTACCTTCAGGAGGCTGGCTCCAAACATAACGGGAATCGCCAGAAAGAAGGTAAATTCCGCTGCCACTGTTCTCGATATACCAATCATAATAGCTCCCAGGATCGTAGCTCCGGAGCGGGAGGTTCCGGGCAGTGCCGCCGCTACCAGCTGGCACAGACCGATGATCAGTGCATCTCTGTAGGTCAGCTGAGACAATTTTGTTGTGGTAGGTACACGGTCCTTATTCCAATTCTCGATCACGATAAACAGTACGCCGACCACTACCAGCATTACAGCTACCACTATGACCTGGATCGTAACACCACTGCTTCCGATCTCTTTTTGGAAGGCTTCTCCCACCGCATCATCAAATAACAGACCGTATACGACTGCCGGGATACATGCCACAACGATCTTCACCCACATCCAGAAAGCATCCATGCTCAATGCCACATTTCCCACTGCGGGATCTTTTGCGGATTTTACAATGCCTCCCTTTTTCGGCTGCTTATTTTTCTTCAGGTAAAAGGGCCAGATCTTGTTCCAGAACAATACAACCACCGCTAAAATAGCTCCCAGCTGAATGACTACATCGAACATATCGAAAAATCCTTCACTGGTCTGTTGAAAAGGGATCAGCCGTTCCACCAGGATCAGGTGTCCCGTGCTACTGATCGGCAGCCATTCGGTAATACCTTCTACAATACCGTAAATAATCGCTTTGATAATTTCTAACATTTCTTTTCTCTCTATACTTTCTTATATTTTTAGTACTTATTTTTCCAGATATGCCAGCAGATCCTCATAGCAGGCTTCTGCCTCCCGATACCCCTCTTCGTATAAGGCGATCAGTTTGTCCTTGTCTTTCTCGATCCGTCCCACATCACTCTTTTTATGAGGACGGATCACGAATGCCTGACCACATTTCTCCTGTCTTTCAATGTAGTCCAGGCTCTCATTATAACGGATATGTCTGTCTGCCATAAGTTCATATACTTTAGGATATTTCAGATATCTGAGTTTTATGAGTCCTAACTGCGATGCGGAGGCGGGTTTTCTCACGAATCCCACTTCCTTGGTCATGACAACAATGTTTTTACGGTTGCCGTCCAGGATTGATTTTTCCAGAGGGATCGCATCGCTGATGCCGCCGTCCAGATACAGCTTCCCATCTATTTTTACATTCCGTGCCACTAACGGCAGGGATGCGGAAGCACGGATCTTGTCAATATCCTTGCGGATATCACGGACACGCAGATACTCCGGCTGTCCCGTCTCGATGTTGGTCACCACGCTGTAGGCCTTGCCGGGATATTTTTCAAATGTTTCATAGTCATACGGATATAGATATTCCGGGATCAGGTGATAACAGAAATCCACATTGAACAGATCTCCGCTGGTCAATAAGCTCTCCAGACTGCAATATCGTCTCGTATCCAGATAGTCCACACTGACACTCAGCGCCCGTCCCTTTTGTCGGGACAGATAGCTGCACATATGGCACGCTCCGGCAGATACCCCATAGATATGGGAGAAGTCAATTCCTTTTTCGGTAAAAAAGTCCAACACTCCGGCGGTATAGACACCCTTCATGCCACCGCCTTCCAATACCAGTCCTGCCTGATACATCTTACAATGACTCCTTTCCGTACTCAGTCTTTACAAATTTTCGAAAGGCTTCCAGAGATCTCTCTACCTTCTCCGTGTCCACACAGTAGGCCATGCGGAAATATCCGGGTGCGCCAAAGCTGTCGCCCGGTACCAGAACGAGATCATATTTCAATGCTTTCTGGCTGAATACCTTGGCATCCTCTTCCAGCGCCTTCGGGAAAATGTAGAAAGTTCCGCCGGGCTTCACACAGGTGAATCCCAGGTCTAGCAGTTCTTTATAGAGGATGTTCATATTCGTCTCATACACCGACAGATCCGCTGTCTTGTCCAGTACCTGTGCCACTGCCAGCTGGATAATGGAAGGAGGACAGTTATGTCCGATACCGCGGGAGATCTGTCCACACATATTGATCATGGTCTCCGCATCCTCACATGCCGGGTTCACTGCCACATAACCGATACGCTCTCCCGGCAGGGACAGTGATTTGGAGAAAGAATAACACATGATGGTATTGTCATAAAAATAGGATACGCAGGGACTGTCTACGCCTTCAAACACGATCTCACGATAAGGTTCATCAGAGATTAGATAAATAATATGACCGTATTCCTTGGACTTTTCTCTCAGGATATCTGCCAGTCTCTGCAATGTCGGGGTGGAATATACCACACCGGAGGGGTTGTTGGGAGTATTGATCAGTACTGCCTTGACCTTCTCTGTCAGCATCTCTTCAAACGCCTCGAAGTTGATCTGGAAGTTCTCCAGATTGGGCGGAACCACCTTCAGTACTGCCCCGGTGAGATCCACATAAGGATGATATTCCGGGAAAAACGGTGCAAAAGTCAGGATCTCATCTCCCGGCTCCGTCACCAGACGAAAAGCATGTGCCAGCGCTCCCGCCGCCCCAGACGCCATAAAAATGTGCTCTTTGCGATAGGGCAGGCCGAATCTCTTCTCCAGGTTCTCCGCAATTGCCTCCCTGACACTTGTAATACCGAGGCTGGGACTATAGCCGTGCAGTTCCAACGGTTCCTTCGTCGCCAGCATATGGATCATACGGTCGGTAAATTCTCTGGGAACCGGAACGGAAGGATTCCCCAGGCTGTAATCAAATACATTCTCGTATCCGATCTCCTGTCCTCTTGCCGTAGCGAATTCCGAAAGCTGCCGGATCACTGATTTTCCCGACAGCATGTCTTTGTATTTCTGAACTAACATACTACGCTCTCCCATCCGCGCTGTCTGCGCTGTTTATTTGATCTCTATACACTTATCACTGGACTTTTCTGTGGACAGACAGATGCCGTCTCTTCCACAGTTTTTTGCCTTATAGAGAAGCTCATCCGCTCTGGAAGTGAAATCCCACTCTCTGTTATTTTCCATCGGGATTCTTGCAAAGACTCCCTGGCTGATGGATACGTATTTACTGCACCTGCTGCACTCATGAGGTATTTTTAACATACGGACCTCTCTGAGAATGTCCTCTGAAATTCTCCGGATCTGCTCCACTGTCATCCCGGTATATACGATCATAAATTCATCGCCACCGTATCTGGCACAAAATACCTGTCCCGGAGTCTGTATCTTTTGCAGAACTCCGGCAATGGCTTTCAGACACCGGTCCCCCATCAGATGACCGTAGTGATCATTGTACTCTTTGAAAAAATCAATATCCATAAGCTCCACGCCCAGAAGCTTTTCTTCCGCATAGGCGTGTTCAAAGCAGCCGGTCAGATATTCATGTAAATAAGTACGATTAGCCAATCCGGTCAGTTCGTCATGCATGGCAAGATCCTCCAGTACACGGTTAGAAGCCTGCATATTCTCTCTGTCAAGCGTTACATTTCTCAACCGGTCCTGTAATTCCATAACACCGACCAACGCGCGGTGATTTTCCTGCCGGAATTTTTCATATGTTTCTAAATATTGCCGGGTATATTTCACATATTCCCCCATGTCTCCTTTGCGTAATATGCTCTGCACTTTAAAAGGATACAGATCCAGGAAGATATTGTAATACACTTCAATATGTTTTTCATCGATGATCCGGATCAGTTCCTCCAGATATTTTCCATCGGGCAGGATAGCCAGGATTCCCGCCAGGATCACCAGTTCATCCATGATCTCTTCAAAAACATCCCGGTCTGACAATTGCTCCAGAAGATCTGATGCAAGCTTTAAAGCCTCTTCCTCATGCCCTTTTAATAATTCGCAGGGAATACGATACATTTCTAATGTTATTTTCGAATAATAGCTTTCCGGTGCTTCTCTGAGGATCTTCTCTATTTCATTCCAAAGCTGCAGGGCTTCTTCCATTTCTCCCAGGTACATGTGACAGCAGCCGCACTCGATCATACAGTTGATCCTGTTATAATTCAGCTGATATGTTTTTTCTGACTTATCATAGCAGGCGATCGCTATACGGTAATGCTGTATCGCCTCCTGCCGCAGGCGCATTCTGACCAGGGTATAGGCAATATTGCTCTCCGCCATGCCCTGTATATAATAAAAATGATATTTTTCCGCATATTTCAGGCTGTTATAGTAGGAGCGGAGCGCCAACATCCGGTTATTCTTCCGGTCGGACACCGCTCCCATCATATTATGGGCTTTGGCCAACAGCTCGTACATCCGGGCATTTTCCAGGCAACCGACACCCTCTGTAAGGCATTGCATGGTGTTCTCATACTCGCCCTTCTGCCAATAACACTCCGCCAGATAATAGAGTCCAAGCCCTGTCAGCTTCTGTGATCCGGTATCTGCCGCATACTCCAATATTTTCTGGCAGGTGTCATAGTCCAGACAGTTGCCTGATTCTCTATATTGGATAGTATCGTTTATGAAGTTCTGCACGGTCTGTGGTAAGCCGTTTAAATCCATCCTGTTTCCTTTCCGTGAACTCCCCTTAACCCCTTACTGCAATTCATTCCGTAAAAATATAATGTCTGGGTTGCAAGATAACCTTTCACCCAGACATCATAATACCACAGTACTTTATCACATTACAAGTTTGCTTTGTCAAAAAATACCATAGTCATATAAAATGATGTCGGGGTCAAAAGCCCCCGACTTTGA
>ULZF01011812.1_pt1 | contig 7540 bp, 7 predicted proteins | sample 1962961 | NCBI WGS metagenome assembly ULZF01 (sample SAMEA4835885, study PRJEB28245) | human gut metagenome | biome: gut microbiome; material: fecal sample | place: Denmark | collected 2008
ATATTCGGCTGCGGAACCGGCAACCCGTTCTTCTCAACCGATACTGCGGCGGCTCTTCGCGCTGCCGAGATAAACGCCGACGTTATATTTAAGGCGACAAATGTTGACGGCGTTTACGATAAGGACCCCAACCGCTTTGCCGACGCCGTAAAATATGATGAGCTTACTCACACCGAGGTTCTCGCAAAGGGACTCAAGGTAATGGACAGCACCGCGGCTTCACTTTGCCGCGACAACAATATTCCGATACTTGTTTTCAATCTCAACGATCCCGAAAACATCATTCGCGCCGCAGCGGGTGAAAAAATAGGCACGTTAGTCAAATAACAATATATTTTCAGGAGGAAAAACCATGCAAGAGGTTTATGATTTTGCCAATGAAAAAATGACGAAGAGCGTTAAGTCTCTTCATAACGAATATGTTTCGATGCGCGCCGGAAAAGCTTCCGTTTCGCTGCTCGATAAGGTAGTCGTAGATTATTACGGCTGCCCCACTCCCGTTCAGCAGATGGCTGCCGTCTCGGTTTCCGAGGGCAGAAATCTTGTCATTCAGCCGTGGGACGTAAGCACTATAAATGCCATTGAAAAGGCTATACAGGCGTCAGACCTCGGAGTTAATCCGATGAATGACGGCAAGGTTATCCGCCTTAACTTCCCGCCTCTCACCGAGGAAAAGAGAAAGCTCCTTGCCAAAGAGGTAGGCAAATATGCCGAGGAGGCAAAGGTTGCCGTTCGCTCCATTCGCCGTGACGCTATGGAAAAATTAAAAAAGCTCAACAAAGATAAAGCTATAACCGAAGACGAGCTCCACGACGGTGAGGACGAAGTTCAGAAGATAACCGACAAATACGTTAAAGAAATTGACGATATGGCAAAGAAAAAGGAAGCCGACATTATGGAAATCTGATTTTTCGGGCTGTTTTTCCGCAATACTGCGTCAAATTTCGCTCGGAGTACCGACAGTACGCCATCGCTCATTTTCCTTGTCTTGCGAAAAAACATCACCGAAAAATGTGCTGAGGTTTCGGGCTGAGTTTCCCGAATACGGCGTTAAATTTTGCTCGGAGCACCGACAGTACGCTGTCGCTTATTTTCCTTGTCTTGCGAAAAAAACATCGCCGAAAAATGATTTGAGGTTTCGGGCTGTTTTTCCGCAATACTGTGTCAAATTTCGCTCGGAGGACGCTTGTACGTCTGCGCTTATTTTCCTTGTCTTGCGAAAAAACATCGCCGAAAAATGTGCTGAGGTTCGGGCTGAGCTTCTCGCGTAATACTGCGTTTCTTGCGCCTTGCGGTATGCATATACGGCGGTGAGGTTTTTGCTGCGAGAAAATGCGCGGAAAGCCCGAATATAATTTGCAAATAAAAGCCTGCTTCGTCGGTTGCGGAGAGCCGCTCGGAGCAATATGCAATCTCCGCAATTCACAAAAAGGGTAAAAGTAAATGGATTACGATAATCTGCCGACCTTTGAGGTCTTGCCGAAGCACGTCGGCGTAATAATGGATGGAAACGGCCGTTGGGCAAAAAAACGGGACTTGCCGCGTTATAAGGGGCACATTGAGGGTGCCAAGACCTTCCGCAAAATAGGTGAGTTTGCGGCCGACCTCGGCATAAAGTACATAACCTTTTATGCTTTTTCAACAGAGAACTGGAAGCGTCCCAAGGAGGAGGTTTCCGCAATAATGAATCTCTTCCGCGAGTACCTCAAGGAGGCACTCGGCAGAGTGGAAGAGGACAGAAAAAACGGTATCCGCATAAGCTTTATAGGCTCTCGCGAGGGTATCCCTGCCGACATCAGGCTTCTCATGAAGCAGGTTGAGCGAATAGGCAGAAAAGAGGACCGCATAATGCTCAACATTGCCGTGAACTACGGCGGCAGGCAGGAGATAGCAGAGAGCGTGCGCGAGATTGCGGAGGACGTGAAAAAAGGCAAAATAAAGCCGTCGGAAATTGATATGGACACAATTTCGTCACATCTCTACACCGCCGGTATGCCCGACCCCGATCTCATTATTCGACCGAGCGGAGAGCAGCGCCTTTCTAACTTTTTATTGTGGCAGTCGGCCTATGCGGAATTTTGGTATTCCGATGTTTTGTGGCCGGATTTTACCGAAGAGGATTTTGTGGAGGCCTTGCGTGCTTATGAGCATCGCAGCCGCAGATTCGGTGGGGTATAATATAAAGGATACGGGTTTTTGGCAGAGAGCCGAAAACCTAAATGTCGAAACCAATATTTAGGAGGCTCTTTATGCTTACAAGAATCGTCGTAGGCGTTGTTGCCGCGCTGTTTGCCGTGGGAATGCTCGCCATCAGATTTACACCGGTTTTTCCCATAGTGGTTGCCTTTTTTGCCGTTATGGCCGCATTCGAGCTCGAGAGAGTTATCGGTGTCAAAAACAAAGCGATACATATTATAAGTCTTATATTTGCAGGTCTTATACCGCTTTACTACGGCTTTAATCATTATCTTACCGAGCGGGGCATTTTTATTCCCGCGCTTGCCGTAGTAATACTTTACATACTGCTTTTGTTCATTCTTATGATAACCGACTACGAGCACACAAAGTTTGAGGACGTTGCCGCGGTTGTGGTGGCCTCGTACTTTGTTCCGTGGGGATTTTCAACGCTCATAATGATGCGTGACGTCGGCGTTACATACCCGGAGCTTTACGATAAGCACTACGGTCTCTTTTTCATACTGCTTGGGCTTTTCTCGGCGTGGCTTACGGATTCGCTTGCGTATTTTGCGGGCAGATTTTTCGGCAAGCACAAAATGGCTCCGAATATCAGCCCCAAAAAGACCATAGAGGGTGCCGTCGGCGGAGCCTTTGCCGGAGTCCTCAGCTCAGTAATACTCTTCCTTGTTTTCGACAGCAAATATTTTACCGTTCATCTCTTTACTTGGTGGGAGATAGCGATTATTTCGCTTATCCTCTGTGTTATCGGTATGTGCGGTGACCTTTCGGCGTCTGTACTCAAGAGAAATTTCGGCGTCAAGGATTACGGCAAGCTCTTCCCGGGTCACGGCGGAGTTATGGACAGATTTGACAGCGCGCTCTTTGTTCTCGGTGCGCTCTATGCAATAATCATTATTTATTCAAGGATTAAATTGGCATGACAAAGAATTTATCACTTTTAGGCTCGACAGGCTCAATAGGAACTCAAAGTCTTGACGTTGCCCGCAAGCGCGGGTACCGCGTCAGGGCTTTGTCCGCTTTTTCAAACGTCAAAAAAATCGAGGAACAGATTCGCGAATTCAAACCGGACGTCGCGGCGCTGGTATCCGAGGACGCGGCAAAGGATTTAAAGGTGCGCGTAGCCGATACGGGCACAAAAATTCTTTCGGGCTCAGAGGGAGTCTGTGAATGTGCCGCTTATGATAAATCCGATACGGTACTCAATTCCGTTGTCGGTATGGCGGGCCTTGAGCCGACTCTGACGGCAATCAAGGCTCACAAAAAATTGGCGCTTGCCAATAAAGAGACTCTTGTTGCCGGCGGCAGACTTGTTATGGACACTGCCGAAAGGGAAAATGTCGATATTCTTCCCGTGGATTCCGAACACTCGGCTATATTTCAGGCTCTTCAGGGGAAACCTTCTAACAGGGCGTTAAAAAAGATAATTCTCACGGCCTCCGGCGGCCCGTTTTTCGGCAAGACCGCGCAGGAGCTTGAAAAAGTTACCGTGAACGATGCTTTAAAGCACCCGAACTGGTCTATGGGCGCAAAAATAACCATAGATTCCGCTACAATGATGAATAAGGGCTTGGAGCTTATCGAGGCCGTCTGGCTTTTCGGCGTAAGTCCGCATGACGTTAAAATCGTCGTTCATCGTGAGAGCATTGTTCATTCTGCCGTTGAATATGACGACAATTCCGTTATAGCGCAGTTAGGGCTTCCCGATATGCGAATCCCGATACAGTATGCTTTGACCTATCCCGAAAGATATGAGTCTCCCGTAGGCGAGCTTGATTTGGCTTCTTTGGGTAAGCTCACGTTCTTTGAGCCGGATTATGACACATTTCGCTGCATAAATATTTGCAGAGAGGCGATAGACCGCGGCGGACTTTATCCCGCTGCCGTAAACGGAGCAAACGAGCAGGCAAACCTCCTGTTTAGAAACGGCAAAATCGGCTTTCTCGATATTGCGAAAAAGGTTGAAGCGATACTTCCGTATGTGCCGAAAAAGGACGTATATACTCTCGACGACGTTCTTGAAATCGACCGTTTTGCGCGTGAATTTGTAATGAAATCCGTTTGATAAAGACTTTATTTCTTATTTTATGAGGTGATTGAGATTTTACTCAGCATAGCTTCCTCGGGGATTTGGAGCAAGGTATGGACTGTTGCCGTGGCAATTTTGTTTTTCGGCGTGATAATTATTATACACGAGTGCGGCCATTTCCTTTTTGCAAAGCTCTTTAAAGTAAAGGTTAATGAGTTTTCCATAGGTATGGGGCCTGCTGTTTTCAAGCGTAAAAAGGGCGAAACACAGTATTCGGTGCGTGTTTTTCCGATAGGCGGCTATGTCTCCATGGAGGGCGAGGATCAAGACAGCGACGACGACGGCGCATTTAATAAAAAGCCGGTTTGGCAAAAGATGATAATAGTTGCCGCAGGCGCTTTTATGAACATCTTGCTCGGCGTTATAATAATGTGCATAATGCTGTCAACCTCGGGCGACTTAATAGGCACCAATACGATAAAATCCTTTTACGACGGAGCTGTCTCGGAGCAGTACGGTCTTAAAGAGGGCGACCGTTTTCTTGAAATCGACGGTCATCACGTTTGGTCGGAGCGCGATCTCAGCTTTTTAATGAGCCGCAGCAAGGACGGCGTATTTGATTTCGTTGTTGAGCGTGACGGTCAAAAGGTTGAGCTTTCCGACGTTCATTTCGATACCGAACAGCAGGACGGGATAACTCTCATAAAATATGATTTTGTAATTATAGGCGAAAAGCCGAACTTTTTAAATGTTGTAAAAAACTCGTTTACACAGTCGGCGTCCGTTGTGCGTATGGTTTGGCTCAGCCTGTTTGACCTTGTCACGGGGCGTTACGGTATGTCGGAGCTTGCCGGGCCCGTCGGTACGGTAAACGTCATAGCCGATGTCACAGCCTCGGCGGCGTCGTCAAAAAATCTCGGCAGCCTGCTTATGATAATGGCGTTCATAACCATAAATATCGGCATGGCAAATCTTCTTCCCTTGCCCGCGCTCGACGGCGGCAGATTTTTCTTTCTCTTGATAGAGGCAATTCGCCGCAAGCCCATAAATCCCAAATACGAGGGCTACGTTCACGCCATAGGTTTTATTTTACTTATGCTTCTTATGGTAGTTGTTACGTATAACGATATTGTCAGACTGATCAAAACTTGATTTTTGAGTCTTTTTCCGTAATACTGCGTCAAATTTCACTCGGAGTACATTCGTACGCCGTCGCTTATTTTCCTTGTCTTACGAAAAAATCCTTCAAAAATCGAGATTTTTGGGCCTTTGCCGTAACGCTCGGTCAAATATCTCTCGGAGTGCATTCGCACGCCGTCGTTCATTTTCCTTGTCTTACGAAAAAATCCTTCAAAAATCGAGATTTTGGGTCTTTGCCGTAATGCTCGGTCAAATGTCACTCGGAGTACATTCGTACGCCGTCGTTCATTTTCCTTGCCTTACGAAAAAATCCTTCAAAAATCGAGACTTTGGGTCTTTGCCGTAATGCTCGGTTAAATATCACTCGGAGTACATTCGTACGCCGTCGTTCATTTTCCGACAGAGCGACCAAGTGTGTAACGCGTCTTACATTTAATACGAATTTTAATTTGTGCCATTCTTCGGGGTGGCGCGCAAATTTATATAAAACAAGAATTGTTTAAGCGGCAAACCGTTCAGGCTCCCTTTTGCCGCAAATCGGAGGTACATACAAATGCCAGAAAGACGAAAAAGCCGCGTTGTAACGGCAGGTAACGTAAAAATAGGCGGAAACAACCACATACCCGTTCAGTCGATGTTAAACATTCCGGCCGAGGACGCAGAGGGCAATGTTAAGCAGGCATTGGAGCTGCAAAAAGCCGGTTGCGAGATTATCCGTCTCACGGTTCCCAATAAAGAGGCGGTAAAGACCGTAGCCGCCGTAAAAGAAAAGGTTTCGATTCCGGTTGTTGCGGACATACATTTTGACTACCGCTGCGCGCTTGAGAGCGTTGCGGCAGGTGCCGATAAAATCCGTATAAATCCCGGCAACATCGGCTCCGACGATCGCGTTAAGGCGGTTGCCGACGCATGCCGTGCAAAAAACATTCCGATAAGGATAGGCGTAAATTCAGGCTCGCTTGAAAAGGATATTCTCGCAAAATACGGGGCTCCCACGCCTGATGCACTTTGCGAGAGCGCGCTTTATCACGCAGGGCTTCTCGAAAAATTCGATTTTCACGATATAGTTATCTCCATAAAATCCTCCGACGTGCCGACCATGGTATCTGCATACAGAAAAATAGCGACTATGTGCGATTATCCGCTTCATCTCGGCGTAACCGAGGCAGGCACGCGCCGTATGGGGCTTATTAAATCCGCCGCCGGAATAGGCTCGCTTTTAATGGACGGCATAGGCGACACAATACGCGTTTCTCTTACTGCCGACCCCGTAGAGGAGGTCTCGGCAGGCTTTGATATATTAAAGGCGGTTGACATAAAAAAAGACTGTCCGCAAATAGTGTCGTGTCCGACCTGCGGCAGAACCAAAATCGATTTGATTTCTCTTGCCGAAAAAATCGAAAACGCTTTAAGAGGCTGCCGTAAGCCTATAAAGGTTGCTGTTATGGGGTGCGTCGTAAACGGTCCGGGGGAAGCTAAGGAGGCAGACATCGGCGTAGCCGGCGGTGACGGCTGCGGTATGATATTTAAGCACGGCGAAATACTCAAAAAAGTAAGCGAGGATGAAATAGTTCCGGAGCTGCTTAAAGAAATAGAAAAAATGTAATTGTGAAAGAGACGGCAAATGACAAGCTTTTATGACCTGTTTATAGAATACAGAAACGATTTCGCGGATATGGACGCGGTACTCGGCGACGCTCAAATAATTGATATGAGCGCAGAGTCTGCCGAAAGAAGGCTGTACATTAAGGTGCGCTTTCCGCGTCTTGTGTCCGAGAAAACACTTGATAAAATAAGCGAAATAATAAAAGACAGGCTCGGACTCGGCGCGGTTAAAATAGCGCCGGTCTTTTCTTCGTCGCTGTTCTCGGATAGGTATTCGGGTGAGATAAGCGAGTGGGCAAAGAAAAATGTGCCTATGGCAAACGGCTTTTTTGTTGACTGCAAATATGATTTTTCCGAAGATGAAATCAAAATAGAGCTCATGCACGGCGGTAAGCAAATTCTTGAGGACGTCGGTGCGCAAAATCTCATTTCAAAAATGCTCCGTGAACGCTTCGGAGTATCAAAAGAGCTTTCTTTTGTTCAGAGGGACGACTATGATGCACGCGATGACATTTCCGCGGCGCAGAAAAAAATCGACAGTATGGCTCCCAAGGCCGCACCCGTAAAGAG
>ULZF01008622.1_pt1 | contig 7421 bp, 6 predicted proteins | sample 1962961 | NCBI WGS metagenome assembly ULZF01 (sample SAMEA4835885, study PRJEB28245) | human gut metagenome | biome: gut microbiome; material: fecal sample | place: Denmark | collected 2008
GTCAGGAGTTTTCAATTGTCGACACCGGAGGATGGGTGGTGAACTCGGAGGACATCTTCGAGGGCGAAATCAACAAGCAGGTGGCGATAGCCATAGAGGAGGCCGACGAAATCCTCTTTGTGGTCGATGCGATGAACGGCGTGACCGACCTCGACGACAAGGTGGCGGCGATACTCCGTCGCTCCAACAAGCCGGTGATTCTCGTGGCCAACAAGTGTGACTCAAACGAATGGCGCTACAACTCCGCCGAGTTTTATTCGTTCGGTCTGGGCGATCCCTTCTGTCTCTCTGCAATCAGCGGATCGGGTACGGGCGACCTTCTCGATGAGATTATGAAGCGTTTCCCGCCGAAAGACGAAATAGACGAGACGGTGGAGCAGCTGCCGCGTTTCGCCATCGTAGGACGTCCGAACGCTGGAAAATCATCGATAATCAACGCGTTTATCGGCGAGGACCGCAACATCGTGACAAACATCGCCGGAACAACGCGCGACAGCATCTACACGCGCTATTCTAAATTCGGATTCGACTTCTATCTTGTCGACACTGCCGGTATCAGAAAGAAAGCGAAGGTCAACGAGGATATAGAGTACTACAGTGTGATCCGCTCCATCCGCTCCATCGAGAACAGCGACGTCTGCATCCTGATGATTGATGCCACTCGCGGCATCGAGGCGCAGGACGTAAACATTTTCTCGCTCATTCAGAAAAACAAGAAGGGGCTCGTTGTCTGTGTCAACAAATGGGACCTTGTGGAGGACAAGAGCACGGCGGCGATAAAGCATTTCGAGGCGGCGATACGCGACCGTTTCGCGCCGTTTGCCGACTTCCCTATCATCTTCACATCCGCGCTCACAAAGCAGCGCATATACAAGGTGCTGGAAACGGCTGGGGGGGTCTACAACAACCGCAAGCGCATCGTGCCCACATCGCAGCTCAACAACTATATGCAGGAGGTGATAGGCGCATATCCGCCACCGGCAAACAAGGGCAAATATGTGAAGATAAAGTATGTCACAATGCTTAAAGACCAGCGCATCCCTACGTTTGTGTTCTTCTGCAACCTGCCGCAGTGGGTGAAGGAGCCTTACCGACGCTATCTGGAAAACAAGATTCGCGAGCAATGGGACTTCACCGGCACTCCGATAAATCTTTATATGCGCGAGAAGTAAACGCGCGCAACAACGCAAAAAAATCCGTCCCGGCAATGCTTCATACATCGCCGGGACGGTTTGTTTATTGACTATTGCAATCCGTTTACTTTACGATTACTTTTGCCACTGTGTCGGCTGCGCGTACAATGTAGAATCCTTTTGCAAGGGCGATTGTTGCTGTGCCGTTTACTGCCTGGTTGGCTACAACCTGACCGGCTGCGTTCACAACCAATACATTGCCTTCTGCATTAACCTCGATGCCGCCTTCAAGAGCGCGTACAGTTGCTGCTGTGCTGACTGTCTCAACGCTGCCGCCTTCCGGCAAGAACTTGATAGGATAAACCTGTACAGTTGATTTGTACAAACCTACTGCGCAGAGAAGATCGTATTTTGTGCCGTTTGTTGCTGACTCAACGCCCCATTTCGACTGATAGTAAACAGTGACTGAGCCTGTTGCGTCCTGCATTGACTTAGTTGTCTTTGTGCCGTCTGTTGTCTCTACATAAGTACCGGAGATGACAACAACCTTGTTTACGTCGTCAGCCTTGATTGTGCCTGCGCCAACAACGGCTGGTGTGAAGCCCTCGTTGCCTGATGCCGGTGCGAAGGTGTCGCCGTTAGGATATGTCATTTCGTAAACGCCGTTGTAGTTCTGGTATTTGCCAACTACACCTGCTGGGATAACGTCGCCTGTGTTGTAGGCTGGAACGTCCTTACCGAAGATATACATAACGTCGCCGGCTGCGTCCTTAACGTAAGTTGCGCCGAAGCCTTCACCCTTGATCTGGGCTGTTACGACTACTGGGAATGTCCATTTGTAAGCTGGGGTGGCGTCTGCCTCGCCTGCCATGATAAACTCGGCGATGCTGCCAACCTCTACTGGGTTTGCGATTTCGTAGTTGGCAACTGCCTCTGCGCTGTTCTCAAGACCTGTCTTGACTGCATAAGCCTTCACTGCGTAGGTGCCTACCTCGCTGAGTGCGATAGGGGCTGTGTATTCTGCAGCGGCTGCGCCGTTGATTGAGTACATGATTTTTGCATCAGCGGTAGATGTTGTCAATGTAATTTCCAACGGGTTGTAGTATTTGCCTTCTGCCAAAGAGAATTTTGGAGTGGCGCATTTGGTCTCTACACCGGCTGTGTAAGTCACTGTCATAGAAACGATGCGGAGTTGCGGCCATTTTTTTTCGGTGTTTTGCTTGTTGACAAGTGAGAGAACAAGGTCTTCGGTGGCAGTGCCTGTCCATGCGCCTGTCTTGGCTGTCTTAGGATCGGCGGTGAAAGTGCCGGTAGAAGCGGAGTAGCCTGTGTTGTCGTCAGCAAAATTGTATGTCTGAGAGGCAAGTTTCATCGCGATGCTGGTCACGGTTGTTCCTTGAGGAACGGCAAGTGTCATTGTGTTGCCGGAATACACACGGACTGCTGTGCCTGAAGTGTAGTACTTTGGAGTGTTTGTGCCTTCGCCCTTGGCAAACGCAACGCTGATACCGCTGTCGCCGATTGGGGTTGATGCGGTTATCTCAAATGCATTGCTCCAGCCTTGCTGTGAGAAATCAATTGTTGCTTCGGCTGCAGATGCGGCGAAAATGCCGGCAGCGAGCATCAAAGAAGAGAGTAAAAGTTTTTTCATACTAAATGATTTTTAAATTAGTGATTTGGAGCAAAGATATGAATTATATTGTGGAATAACAAAATTTTTTTCATTGCATTTTTGTTAAGATTTTTCTGCGCGATTACAAAAGATTGTCAAATTACGCAGAATTTGGCGTTTGGGTGACAAAGTTGCAAGAAAATGTTGCTTTAATTTACTAAAACAGGGCTTTTTGCATCAATAAAAAAGCACGCTCGCCCAAACGTGGGAAGCGTGCTTCGGTGAGTCCTTGACAGGATTTTATTTTTCTGGTTCTGCCTTTTCGGCTGCTGCCGGCTCTACGAGCTTGACGTCAAACACGATGAAGTCGTAAGGTTTGAAGTTTTGTGGAACTTCTGCGCCCAGGTTGACGTAGAATTTGAAGTGGTCGCCAATGTGCATTGCTGTGATGCCTTCGGCAAGCATCGGATGAATCTGTCCGAACTGGCTGGCTGGCATCTGCTGTGGCTCGCCGTTGGTTGATTGAAGCACTGTGCCGTTCTTGTCGGTTACGGTAATCACTACATTGACAATGTCGCTTGCGTTGACCTTGGCGCCGTTGCCGTTCTCAAGCACTTGGTATACAAGACCGTTGCTCATTGACTTGGCTCCGTTTTTCTTCAGCGTGTTGAGGTAGCCTTCTGTCGCTTTCTTGTTTGCCTGTGCTTCCGCGTTGTCGGCGAGTTTGGCCTCTTTTACCTTGCCGATAAGGTTCTGGATGCGCGGACCGATAACTGCCATGTCGGTGTCGATGGAATCTTTTGCGATGGCAACCTTGAATGCCTCAAGCACCTTCTCGCCCGACACGCCATATTCCTTCTCCAGCTGCTGAAGCTGGCTGAACATCTGCAAGCCCATCTGCAGGCCGGCGAGATATGATTTTCCTGCCTTTGTGGTGTCGGCGGCGAGTGCCACCTTCACGCCCTTGAGAAACTCTGCCTTGTCGAGGCGGAGGCTGTCAGGTGTGTACATTTCCTGTTGTGCATATTGTGCGGCGAAATATTCACCAAACGCTGTTGCGAGGCTGTCCTGTTGGGATGCGAGTGCCTGTTTGTCGCTTGAGCCTGTGCCCTTGCAACCGGTAAATGCAAGCATAAGCATTGCTACACCGGCAAAAATAAGTTTTTTCATTTTATTTGTTTTTTTAATTGTTGTTATTTCTTGATTACGCGGAGAAGTTCGACGTCGAAAATCAACGTCATGTTAGGACCGATCACGCCGCCTGCGCCGTTAGGACCGTAGGCAAGGTCTGAAGGGATGTAAAGACGCCATTTGTCGCCTTCGTGCATCAGCTGCAGTGCCTCTACCCAGCCCGGAATCACCTGTGTGACGCCGAACGATGCCGGCACGCCGCGCTCCACGGAGCTGTCAAACACGGTGCCGTCGATGAGTTTGCCGGTGTAGTGCACCTCTACGTTGTCGGAGGCCTTTGGTGAGTCGCCTTTGCCCGACTCAAGCACTTCGTATTGCAGTCCGCTCTCGGTCACCTTGATGCCTTCACGTTTTGCGTTTTCTGAAAGGAATGCCTCGCCGTTCTTGCGGTTCACCTCGCCCTGCTTGGCTGCCTCTGCCTGCATCTCTGCCTCGAGTTTGGCGAAATATTCGTTGACGATGCGCTTTGCCTCGTCGAAGGTCATTTCTGGTTTGACACCGTCGTAGACGGATGCCACGCCGGCTGCGAAGTCCGCCGAATTAAGCGTTTTGATGCCGGTGCCCTTAAAGTTGTGTCCCATGCTCATGCCGAGAGCATAACTCAGTTTATCCATATATTGTTTTCTTGTTTAATTGTTCAGACGGCAAAATTAATGCTATTTTGCCGTAGGTGTGTAAATTATTTATCAAAAATTCCTAAACGGCTTTATTTTATGCCTACAAAGGTTATTTTATCAGTTTTTTTGCTTTGTCAGACAGTACGTATTTTTGTCGGGGATGATTCGGCTGTTCTGGATAAAGCCTGTTGACCCAGCCTCCGCTGATTGCTGGATGCAGATAATTGTCAAGAACATATCGCCGACTTTTTAGCGAAAGGGATTCCATAATTGCTTTAACTGTCAACTCGTTGTGCCCAATAATATTGACAAGGGCGCGAACTTGTTCACTAACTTGTTCACTAACTTGTTCACCAACTTGTTCACCAACTTGTTTTGTGAATAGAATTACTCTGACAAAATTGTTTTGGCAGATGAATTTTGGTGTTGGTAGTCCGCTCTTGACGCACTCATTGATTATAAGTTTGATTCCTCTTCCCCAACTCTCTAAATATTTTCTTATATATAGCACATTTGCTATTAGAGGGTTGGATGGGCAAGAAGCGTATTCGGAATTTAAGTTGTCAATGTCAATCTCGGAGGGGAAGGTGCCGGTATTTTCAATTTCTACTCTATTGTCAAAAACAGCGATGCCCACAGACCCTCCGGGAGATGAGTATTGTCTATGGCAGAAAGCGTTGATGCAGCATTCCCGTAATGCGTTGATGGGAATTTGTAAATCATCTGACCGCTCAAGTGTGCCAATTTTGCCAGCGAGTGATAGATGTTTGAAAAAGAAAGACATAGCCGCATCTACAAGTTGGAATATATTGCCTGACAATCTTTGGTTGTCAATGAATTCATTTTTGTCGATTCCTCTGAACCTTGCCATTCGCAAGGTGCATTGAGGCAGGCATGACATGTTTTTTGCAAACAAGACTGCTGCTGCATTCTTTATTGATGAATTTTCAAGCAGATTAAGTTTCCGTAACAAGGAAATTGTATCTGAGGTGTCAACGGACTCGGGTATCCGTCCGCTGTTAATTCCAATACGGATTGTCTTGACAATTTCATCTGTCGACAAGTCGTCTATGGACAGGTTGCTGGGTAATGATTCCCATCGATGGCGGATGTCGTCACGTTGAGAAAGTAAGTCATTGTACGCCATCTGCGACATAACACTTGTCACACTGTCAATCCGATGATAAGCTCGGCCTTTGTACATAAAAGGACGTGCATATTGCTGTCCTTTTACTTCAATAGCTATTGCGTATCGATTGGCTTGTTGTGTCCTGACAAACGATGTTGACAGCTCTGGAATAGGCTCGAATTTTAAAAGGGCATCAGCGATGTCTCTTCGTGTTTTGTCGCTGATGTCCTGTCCAATAATCTTTCCATTGTCGGTTATGCCAAAAAGTAATGTTCCACCATTGCCATTTAAAAAAGCACATAAAGTTTCCATCCCTCGGTCAAGTTGTCCTGTGGTTTCTTTGAACTCGATGGATTTTCCTTCGCCTTCAGAGGCAAGTCGCTGGATGTCTGTATATGTTAGCATAATCGTAAAAACGGCTTTATTTTATGCCTACAAGCTCCACGTCGAAGACGAGGGTCTCGTTGGGGCCGATAGGGCCGTCGGCTCCTGTGCCGCGCTCTCCATAGCCGAGATTGCCGGGGATATAGAAGCGGTATTTGGCTCCGGGGCTCATAAGCATCAAGCCTTCGCTGAAGCCTGGCACAACGCGCGATACGGGAAATTCCTGCACTTGACCCTGTCCGTCGTCAAACACCGAGCCGTCGATGTGGCGGCCTTCTTATTTGACCATTGCTGTCTGGTCTTTGGTGGGTTTTGCTCCTACGCCTTTCTTAATCACTTTGTAGACCAGCCCGCTTGCTGTCTTTTTCAGCGACTTGTCGGCTTTCATCTCTTTCTCGATGTAGGCTGCGCCGGCTTTGGCGTTCTCTTCGGCTGCCTTGGTGTCGACGGCGTTGTTGCCTGGCATAGGAGAGAAGCGGTTCATGATTTTGTCCAAAGCCTCCTCGGCTGCCTTGGTGTCTACGGGTTTGTCGGCGGTCATCGCCTCTTTGAAATATTTGAGAAGAACGGCTTTGTTCAGCTCAATTTTGAATTGTGCTTTCATCCCTTCAATGGCAGGAAGCATATATTGCGCAGCCATGCCCATTCCGCCAAGACGGCTTTGCAGTTTGTCCTTTTCCGCTCCTGTGGCAGCCTGCGCCTGTTGCGACAGTGCCATACCCATTTTCTGCAGCGAGTCCATTGAGGCTGTGTTGAGGGCGGTTTTCATTCCGTCGATAAATTCGGTCTTGTTGAGAGTGGAGTCTGCCATCTGCACCATTTGCGCGCCGTAGAGCGTGCCAAGATACATGGAGATGGAGTCGCCTGTGGTCTTGACGGCTACGTTTTCGTCGTCGACATCGGCTTTTTTCGAATTGCTGCAGCCTGCCACCAATGTGACGGCGGCGACAACTGCGATAAGTAATAGCTTTTTCATTATTTTGTGTTTCTAAATTTTGTTGCAAAAATAGTCATAAATCGGTTAAGCGCACGTAAAAAGGCGGACAAACTTGCGGTTTGTTCGCCCTGTCATGCCGACAGATGCCGGCTATAGGTATTTGTCGCCGAAATTGGTCTTTACTTCGTTGACGTATTGCTTGATTTTCTGTTCTTCCGACAGTGGACAAATCAGCAGGATGTCGTCGTTGTCGGCCACAACATATCCGTCAAGACCCGACGCCACGATGAGTTTCTCGTTTTTCGCGGCGAAGATGTTGTTCTCGCAGTTGTTGAGCACGGTGCGGCAGTTGTGGATCACGTTGCGGTGCTCCGCTTTTGGCGACTTCTCGTAGTATGCGCCCCACGAGCCGAGGTCG